>Ga0307509_10001790_pt1 | contig 35631 bp, 41 predicted proteins | sample 10_EM_MG_FD_202245 | JGI IMG/M metagenome (GOLD analysis project Ga0307509, IMG submission 202245) | Populus trichocarpa ectomycorrhiza microbial communities from riparian zone in the Pacific Northwest, United States - 10_EM | ecosystem: Host-associated > Plants > Roots > Unclassified | place...
AAGCGTTTTTAAAAAAGACTGATATTGCATACCACCCAAATCCAAGCAAAAAGGCCAAATTTCGGTTGTATGCAATATCAGTCTTTTTTAAAAACGCTTCGACATTGCGAGTACTCGTACAGTACTGTGCAAATGTACCCTACCCTACAGCTCGAGCAGCAGCGGTATAGAATGGTGCCCGAAACCATGGTCACTCGGGAGGGCGTTGATTGGCTGATTTCCTAGGGATCAACAGCTGATAGCTACAGCACTCGTACGGTTTCCAAGTTTACCACAGCCAAGCCATCTGTTCCAGCTTCGCTATTTCGGTGAGGGGGTGTTTGCGTCGCTTGTGATTTCATCTGCTCACCGTGTCTGTAGCTATCGGACCACACCGGTGTTGTGGTGTAAAATTTGAAGGAAGCACTGCAGCGGTGGAAATGGAAAACGCCAGAGTTCTTGTAGAACGCCTCATTCGATAACAACATGAGAGTACGATATGCCGGTGCTGTATTCTACAGAGGGGATTGGTTCAATGTGGAATCGTTCCGTGGATGGAATAACGTGCACATCAATCGAGAGGATGGCATGCGTTGCTACAAGATCTAGTGGGCGTGATTAGTCATCTAGCATAGGATGGATAACATTCGTTGATTAAGGGAGCCGCATCTACTGTTCCCTATGATACCATGGCTAGCCTGGTGCAAGTGCCGCACACTAAGTACTCGAGTACTGTACTCGTGCGCGGTAAGGGAGAGAGGAACATTGAGAGCTCGCGTTGCTGTGCCTGGCAGCTGGGAAAGAGTACGAGTAGTTGTTCTGCCACCTCAGGTTACCCTCAAGCATTTCCCCCCCGCCGTTCCCCTCCTTCGCCCCTTCTTGACTCACAGACTCCACCAAACACCTCCGCCTTTCTCCACCACCCGCTTCCTAAATCCCCTGTACCTGCTTTCTCACCCATTCACGTCTGCCCGCTCCTCCTGACTTTGACTGACCGAGCCTAACTAATCCGACCGACCGCGCGTTGTCACCTGTTCTCCCACCATCCCTCATCAACTAACCCCCCTCTTTTCTCCATACCTTCCTTACTCGGCCTTCCTTCCTTTCATCTACCATTCTCTCCGCCGTAGTCTTCCACTCTCTCCTTCCCCTCAAGAAATATATCTCCTCTCTCTCTCCTCGCTTTAATTACCCTGTTACTTTACCGAAAAAGCTCAAGTTCTGTCAAAGGATAAAAAGAGAGAAAAGAAGAAGAAAAAAGGGATTTTTCTTTTGCAAATACCAAAACAAAAAAAAACAAAAAAGTGAACTAGCTCTTGCCTCTTCCAGATTTGTCTTTTGAACGGAGTCAACCAAAAGAAGAAAGATCCCCCCACCACACCACTGATACACCGATATCCCTTCGTATCCCTCGATAGATTCCTGCAGACCTACCAAGAGATATCATGAATGGAGGAGGAATGCCTGGCGATGCCGTAGGCTCGCCCGCGACGAATGGTGGTGGAAATGCAAACGGTCAAACACTACAACAGCCACAGCCGCTGGACCAGATCAAACAAGCCCTCCAAATAGTTTATGATCCCCACTCCTCTAACGATTCCCGGAAACAAGCTGGCGCATTTCTCGAATCTGCAAAGAGCGACAAGGAAGCACCATACCATGGCTTTACCCTCGCTTACGACAGGGGCCATGATGCCGTTGTGAGGCATTTCGGATTGTTACTACTGGAGCAGGCTGTTCGTTATTCCTGGGTCGACTACACTGCGGAGGAGAGCGGTATGGTTCGAGGTTGGATTTTGGGCCTGGCGGAGAATGTCAAGGTCGACGGAAGAGATCCGGTATATCTACGGAATAAGATTGCACAGCTCTGGGTCGAGATTGCGAAGAGGTCGTGGGCTAGCGAGTGGTTGGATATGGATGAGCTTTTAGTAAGGCTCTGGGACAACTCTACACAGCAAGGCAATCCGGCCCAGCGAGACCTAGTGCTCTCAATATTGGAGAATCTGGTGGAGGACGTTTTCAATAGAGAGGACTCAGTAGCCGGAATCAGAAATACGCCGTTAAGCAAAGCTTGTATCGACATATTTACTCCCTTGGATGTGTTGAAGGAGAATTTCCCGGGGCGAGAACCAAGTGCTGTGCTGAGATGCGGTGAAGGCGGTTGGCTGACAAGGCTGACCGAAATGCTGGAGAAATGTCTAGAGGCCGGTGTGAATAGCAATACCGAGGTGGAGGCCTGCGCGGTCAAGGTTTTGGGAACCTTGAAAGCATGCATGAGCTGGGCCATTCCAAAGTAAGCGTTGTTTGACCATGATGCTTCGCCATTACCCCAATACTAGACTGGATGCGTTGTGCTAATCGACCAATTCAGGGCCATCGCTGCAGCAAAAGTGGTAGAGACAGCTGGGCGTGCTTTGATGGTGGAAAGAATATCGGTTCAAATGGTATCTCTTGATTTTCTTTCGACACCGCCTCCGGTATGCTATGGTTTGATCCAAGAGCTAAAGCTGATGATCTAGGTCGCTGTAGAGTGTTTGCACACCCTATTCACCAGAATGTTCTTTGAGGATGATGATTTTCAAAAAATTGTTTGCCCAATGTACTACCCCCAAACGGTGGAGCTGTTGGGAAATATTTTCAATTGGATACGAGTTGATCCAACCGACATCGATGAAGAGCGCTACCTTTTCTTGAAGCGATACGCGGAGGTGAGTAAGATTTTTGCCTGTTGTTGCTGGAGATGGAAGGCTGATCTATTAATTCGAAATCCAGATGATTGCCAACCTTGGCGGATTTGTAGAAGAAAAGTCAGGCCTAATGCCAGCAGAGGCTGACCTCGTTGGCTTCATGAAGCTGCTCTTTCAAATCTGTAGTCACGACAGCTTGTCCGTTTCAATCCCAGTCATGAATTCTTGGACTCGAATTATTCGTAAGGATATATTGAGCGGTCATGAAGCAATTGGTCCTTTAATTCCAGGCTTGATAGCACTCGCTACCGCAAGGCTAATTAGGGTAATAGTTTTCATCTTTTTATAACTGGGATTTTCCCTTTTCATGTACTCTTCGGTAGATATGATAACTAATATGGCCTTTATTTAGTACGAGTCTGTAACTGATGAATCGAATCGGAGCATCATTTTCTTGAATGAAGATCTCGATACTATGCCTGATCGGCATGCTTTTCTCGGTAACTATCGGCGGTTCTGTCAGAGCATTGTAGAGTGCCTGGTTAGAAAGAGCCCATTCGACATTTTCCCATACATCCTTGGGCAAGCAGATGTCTCTCTTTCTGATCTCTATTCTAAAGAGCCACCATTTACGGGTAGGTTCTATTGGGGGGAGATACGGCTGTTCTAGTTACTGATATTGAGTGAGATCTAGTGGAGACTTACCGGAAGAATTCTGGCCCGTTCTTACAACTGGATGCACATTTCACAGTTGTAGAGGCTTCGTTGAGAGGGTACATGAAATGGATTGACACCATCGGCAAGAACCCAGCAGTTAACCAAACAAATGTAATTTCCCCGCGAAACGTACTTCATTTCCAATCTAACGTTTACAATCTCACTACAGAACAACAATAGCCGTAATGAACTTGAACAGCGTTTGACCGAGTGGTGTGAACGAGTCCTCAGCATGAACTTTGGTGACCCTATGATCCGGAGGAGAGTTATCCAGTTGATGGTCACTGTTTCCACATCGGCGCTGGATAAGAAGGCCGACCTGATGTTAAAGATTTTGGAACATGTGTGTCTTCATAATCTAAATGGCTTTTAACTACCCCTCTGAGCTTGACAGTATGCTGATTTCAGTGTAGGTTCTACTAACTAGGCCCCCGGAATATCCGGCAAACCATGCCTACACCGATGCGGTCAAGGAACTGATGGGCGTTTGCACGACCGAGATACAGCGGCTGGCAATGAAGATGCCTGATCATTTGATGCTAGTATACGAAGGTTTACAGACAAAGATCAATGAGATTATCTCTACGGAAAATGTGGATGACCGGACTCGGATCGCGTTCCACACCTTTTTATTTACCATCAAGTAGGTGGCTCTAGATCAAATCCCCTCTCAGATGGCTTGACTAAAGGCGGCTGACTTTGTGTATTAGTCACCGGACAAAGAATATCGACGCCGCGGTGCGGCAGTCTAGGCTTGAAGGCTATATCCACCCGGTGCGTGAAACGTGGAGAGACCCTGGTCTCACAGAGTCACTACAAACATTCCAAGGCTTCTGTGCTATCTTGGGTCTTGACAAGGTCCAAGAATACCTTATCTCGAGAAGAGTTAATGAAATTCCGGATTTTACGAGACATGTGCTGGACGCCGAAGGCCAGGCTTTACAAAACGAACTGACGGAGAAATTTAGAGTAGGCTTCTCAAAGGTGTGTAGGGTTATCAGCAGATTGCTAATTCACTTTCCGTAGACTTTGCCGATAAGGGCTACAAAGGCATTCCTCGCAGTTTCTACTGAACAGCTACGGAAGCCCTCGAACGCCTATAACATTGCGTGCGCGCTTTGGCATGAATCCATTCCCATGATTTTGCCCAATCTCCTGCAATTTTTAACGTAATTCCACATTCCAAGATATTGGTATGAATGGGGTATCCTAACCGAATCTTTACAGTCATGCGCACGCATTTCATAATGTGGGGAATTGGGCAGGGCCCCAACCAGAACTCCAGGCGGTTATACGCAAGATTTTGACTGATAGGTTCTGGCAAGCTGGGATATCTACTGGGAGTAGAGACGAATTCTACGAAAATGTGACGAAAACAAAGACCACGATGGAAGGGCTTGCTTCGTCAATAAGGGGTGCAATTAGGATGGTGCGCGAGGCTTGCTATTCCATACTCTGGTGCATGTCAAGGCTGGATGTTCATTTTTACGGTCTCAACGAGCTTCCGGGGCCGCTTGCGTTGGCACTTTTCGCAGATGCTCATGCGCTCAGTTCGCATCAATTGTCTATCCTATTAAACATGACCAGATATATCATTGACGACTGCCCAACCACCCTCAGAGCTCATTTTCTGACTCCTCTTCTCGCTAGTTTGTTTACGCAAGTAGATTGCAAGATTAGTGGTGAATGGGATGAGCTTATTAGAAAGGGACAAATTGCTCTGGGTGAAGACAAGCTTGCGGAAGAAATGAAGGAAGAGAGCATATTGAGGCAACTTACATATACTGCTGTCTTGATTGTTGCTGGATTGTTGGATCCGCAGCGCCCTGGCGAAACTGTTAACACAAACTCTGGATTCCTTGATCAGCTGGCGCTACCTGAAATGCAGGCCGCTGGACCCGGTGAACAAACCATGAGAGAGTTCATCCTTTCGAGCGATTGTGTCTTGGAGCCGTTAATTCTGTTTTGTACACATGCTCTTAGGATGCGAGATTCAAGATGTTGTGGCATTATTATCAGGGTCTTCAGGTCTATTGTACCCGAGTTCCAAGCTGATAGAGCTGACATCCGAGAGTTCATATGTCGCGAGGTGTTTATTGCTGCTATCGAGGTAAGGATTCCGCGTTTTCACGTTATCGTTTCCGGGAGGGGCTCTGATGAGTTTTTCTAGGCATTGCACACCGATTACTTTGTTGATGTCCAAAAGGATCTTGCTCAACTTATCGCCGCCATCTTTACTTTGTACTCACCGACTTCGGGTACCCCAAGAAGTCTATTACTGAACCTACCAGGACTTACAGAAGCAAAGGTCGATGCTTGCTACAAAAAGCTTACCGCAGCTGGGAGTACCAGGCAGCAGCGAGCTCTGATCCTGGAACTCCTAGACGGATTAAGAGGAGTCGCGATTAGCGAAAAGGGCAAGCTCCAACGCCCGCAAGTTGGCAAACAGCGCAGCCAGGCAGAGAAGAAGCAACAGCAGCAATACGCCGAAAAGCGAGAGTCTCCGGACCTCGGTGGGGTCGCTGACATGTTTGCTTAGTTTCCTACTTTTCTTACAGGTTCGAATGTCATTTATATAAGGCTGGATCGGTGGGTGGGCGTTCGTTGACTAATATATTTTCTTATTTTGCTTCCACGCGAATACTCTACATTCGCCTACTCCTTTCATTTCGTTTAGATATGAGGAGGGTTACCTCGCTAATCACTTTCCCCCCTTGCTCTTCTCTACTCTTTTTACTCCTCGTTTTAGCTTCCAACATATCATTTGCCGTCACTCACTCTTTTTTCCCCCTTAGCGTGGCCTTTTTTTAGTCTAAGTGGATCATGTTTGTTGCTTCAAAGGCCTTTGCTCTTTTGTCTTTTTCCACCAATGGTCTCTTACTCTAGTTCTCACATTTTATTCGGTGGGCGGTCGGACGATGCATTGTTTGTACTGTAATTTTACTAAACTTGAGCAAACGGACACACAAGGTTTGGGAATTTTTGTGCAAGGGGTTGAGGCGAGTGATCTTTTGTGATCTCTGTCTTGAGTGCCGTTCTTGTGTATCAGCAAGCCCGCCCCCATACATCCAGTGCTTTGGGCTCAACAATATGCGCTGGGTTCACCACCTCATAGGGCTCGCTCTTAGAATGTCAGCCATTGCCTCGCTTGGCATGATAATCTAAGTTTGTTGGCATTGCCACATGATATCCGGCAAAGACCCAGTAGGATGGAATTAGGGCTAATGCTAGAGGAATCCTTTATAGAGAGAAGATTGCCTTGATTATAATATTGTTTGACAAAAGCATAAAAGGAAAAAGGAGTGAAATAAGAGAGCAAGGGAGCAAGTAAAGGGGGGGAACGAAGGTTATATCGCAAGGTGGCGTGAAATAAGTCACCCGGCGCAAGTAATCAAGTTCTTTATATTATTGTTATTATTATTATTATCATAGGTGGGTTGGCGAGAGCAAAACTTATCACTCGGAGTATTAAGAGGTGACTCACTCACCAAAGCCCATGATACCGGTGATAGGAAAAACGTTGAAGAGGGAATAATGGTGGGGGGGGGGTGGCTTGCCGTACATTGTCCAGCGGTCTTAAGGCGACTGCTGGGATTGCAGGAAGGATGGATGTGAGTTAAGCTCCTGGTGATAAGAAGGAAAAAAGTGACGTTGAAGGATGGATGCAGGAACGAGAGAGGTTGTGTTTCTGTGAGAAGTATGTGTGCGCTGTGAATAGGTATGATATAAAACCCCCTGGGTAACTTATGGGCTAGGAGTTAGCCCCCCGCGATGGAAAAGCGGGAGGGTTTCATGGACTGAGGGAGGGAGGGTGGGGGGAGGGAGGAAGGGAATGAATGATTGCTTCGCTGAATTGGTTTGTTGGGTTTGGCTTGGTGTCTCTTTGGGGGTTTTTTTTTTCTTGCTGCTGCTATTATTGTTTCTTGGTAGTATGGCATTTCTTACATGGTATTATACTTGTCCCCGGACCTTAGGCTACATTTGTAATGCACAGTGCTGGGTAAGGGTGCTATAAAATCTTATCCCGGATAATGCCCATCTTTTGCCATAGGAGTTCGTGTCTTGGAAAGTGCCGACATATTATAATTCTCCTTGCAAGAAGCTAGGTTTTTGATCGCCGGGTTGTGGAAATTAGAGGACGGCTGGACAAAAAATAATAATATTTGGAGATGAGTCTTTGGTAGATTATAAGAGGAATTGTGCTTGCGGGAGGATGCTGCTGTGGAAGAGCCATCCTACGATATTCTTGTCCTCAATCCCGGGGAATTGATTGTGTATTTAGGAACCTAAATTGCGCTTTCTTTGCCTTCCTGTGGTCTTGTGTGTTTGCAGTAGGTTACTATGAGTAGCTGCATTGTATCATATCGCATCGTGCGCTACTTAAACTTACCGTTCTAGCCCAATTAATCGGGCGAGTGATGGTTCATGTATCTTGCCCCATGGAAAAAATTTCCCTCGGCATCAGGCCGGACCTCCCAGCAGCTCTTGACTAATTAGAGCTTGTTCGAAGAAAAAAACAGAAGCAAAAATCAACTACTCCATTTTGTGACCTTTGTACCTAAGGAAGTGGTTAACTTTTATATTTTTATGTTTTTTCCGAGAGCCATTTGCACGGGACAACGGAATGGAACTGCTGTAGAATTCAAACAGACTCTTAGTAAGTGAACAGCAGGCAGTTTGATCCTATCATTTGAGTATATGACCTACTTGGAGTTTTCAACATCTCTCCTTACTAGACTCTATAATGTTATCATGCTCTCTATAGACGGGAAAAACTGCGAGTTTACAAATTTATCAAATATTTTATAATTACAGAAGAAAAGAAAAAAAAGATAATAAGGTCCTGCAAAAACTTTATCAATTTATATAAATCATAATAAAAGCTGAAAAAGGAATATATTCCAAATTGGAAAAATGCAATTTTTGTCAAAAAAAATATCTACTTGGTAACAACTACTGTAGTTTTTCCTATAACAACTTGACCTACTTTTAAAGTATGGTTTTATATAGAGTTTTCACCTAATTAACATATGATAGCAAAAAAATATTTTTGTATCAAAAGCATCCTGTACATCTGATGCACCTGACACATACAATTTTTATTGTGAATCAGAATAAAATGTTATATCAATATGGAATTTAGATACAACTACCATACCATACTACAGATAGAGGAAAGCTTAATGTAATATCTAATTCTTAGAATACAACCAAATATAGCATATAATCCACTAAATGCAATCAGATAAAGTACTGGCAATTAATTCTTCAAACAGAGCCATATATAGAATTACCTCTTCTGAAATAACTTGACAGCGAGGAGTCTTCCTATCTCCAGTCTCCTATATACCTGCATTATAATCCATTTCATAGTCTAAAGATAAATAGTTTTCAATCCTCATTCTAATTCTGCTTATTTATAAATAATAATATAAATAAATCTTCTTTAAATTTAATATAACTTGCTTTTCAGAAAAGACTGTTTGTATTTCAAATAGCAATTTGACCAATAATTCTTGAAGAAACAGGTATTTTAAACTGGGGTATAGCTGATGTTAAGCTCAAAAATATTCAACTGACAGATTGAAAATTTATTGTACAGTTGTAGAGGAACTAGTTTTTTTTTTCATATTTCCAGCTATAATGAAAAAGCCTTAAGAATTTGAATATGATGAGAAATGTGGTACAGGTTTTGAAGTGCTTGAACCATACTTCAAAATAATAGTAATTAAATATCCTACAAGTATAATTATTACCTAGCGGTGTACATTAACCAAGGTACTGTCATCTCATATGAAACCAAAGGTCACAATCAAATCTGAATAGTATTGTTAGCTTAAATGACTATTTCTTTACTTGAATACTTAATAAAATAATCAATATACAAAACTAAACATGAAGAGTTCTATACTTCACTTTTGTATACAGTTATTGGAATATCTATATTTATTACAATACCAGTATTGAAAGGTTGATTCCTGCACATCTGCTTAACTGATTCTAAATTTATTATCTGGATATTATTGCACTTTATATATTAGTTATATTTTGGTATAAATTATATTTCCATGTAATTAATTAGGGGGTACTTTTCAGAAAAGCAGGTCAAGGTGTAGGTTTATGTATATTATTATTTGTAAATGAGTAGTAGAATAATTGGGGACAAAATGTTTAAACTTAGGAATCTATTAGTTGTAAAAATGCTTGTGACCTAGGTCAGGATAGGGTAAATGGAGGGGAACCCGGTACTTAGTTCTTGAAGATTAGATACTCTCTGTAACCTTAATGCATTAAGAATATTCAGCGATATATCTGATTGGGTCTGGAGGATTAGATGCTGTGTCTGGTTATGTCTGGTGGATTATGTGTTGCGGTTGATTGCTTCCTGAGTGCAGTGTGACAACAGGGTTATGTCGTGATTCCACATAGAACCTGCATCGTGTTCTAATTCGCAATCAAGATTGTGTGTGTGAAGTGTGTCTGATGCACAGGATGCTGAGGACGCAAGCCTTTTCTTCTTCTTATGTACTGGATCCCATGACTGACTCCATCTAAGGACACATGGAGGTACCGTATTCCATGCCATAGCGAGCGCCCGGATAGCGAGCAATCCACCCAAATACCAGCCACTATTTAAATCCGGACTGAGGTTCAGCCAATCACATTGCCTAAACTTGCAGATGGCCCGCTACCCCCGAGGCTCGCAATCGTGTAGAATGCGTTAACCAATTTTTATTTTTATTTTTATTTTTATTTAACTTTTTTTTACCAAGTCGGAAATTAGTCGATATATATCCAAAATCTCGAAATGTCACTCAGAGCCCACAGACTACCTTCTCCTTGACTCCTCAAAAGGAGCGTTTCCGCCCCCGATCGCTAAGGGAAAGTGAGTTGGCTATACCTATACCACTATAAGTAGAGTATATCTAACCAGAGTGAAACAAAGGACCCCTCTAGAACCTATTACCCGAGTGTAAGTGGTTAGCTCTTTTATGCTCGACCCTCAGGGCATAGCGTAGCGACGGGAACCTCTGGAACCAGCCTTACCTACTTCACGAGCATTCAAGAACCTAGAAACTATCCAAGGATATGATGTTATACCCCGTACAATGACAGTCAAGCCTCTTTGAGATCCGCTTACAATACGAGCCCCCAATAGTTGACACTAAAGGGTTACTTTGGGCGTTCCCCTCCGATGGAGCGGAGCTCTCTCAGCAAATCAGTTGAAAGATGCCCTGTCTTAAAACTAACAATTAACATTCAACCGATTTGTTAGTAAACTACATCAATCGGCGCGACTGGCCTCAATGGGCCTGCTGGTAGCATGGTTCACCCCTTTAGATGTATCGTCGGCCCAAAAAAAACTTCAGCTCTTATATCGGAACTACGAAGGCCTCTTGCTATTCCGTGGGATATTCGTAAGAGGGAATGCATACTCGTGTCTCTGCGCGAAGTTTGGGCACCTCTTTTGGAATAGCCTCCCCGAATCCATAAAAGATAGTATTGACGCTGCTTTTCTCTACAAGCTCTATGGTGGGGGAACCAATCCAATTTGCACGAAGGACATCCAATTGCACTTGTAAAGAGCCACGATTGCCCCTCTGGTAGCACTGGAAAGTCTTTTTCATTTCTCCATGCGATTTCTTATATTATTATCAATTTATGGGCTGTAAAATCATGTAGATACTGAATTCTTACCTCCAGGAACAGCGGCGACCAGTCGGCAGAATTTCATGGCAGATCCAAGGCTGCATGGGTCGTCAGGTCATTCTTGTATCTGGCCTTCACCGGTTACTGGCACTGTTGGCCACTCACGTTTAGACAGCTCGAACACTACTTTTTATGGGTTCGGGAAGGCTATTCCTAAAGAGGTGCCCAAACTTGGCACGGAGACACGAGTACCAACAAACCCACCACTTAGCCTCAACTTTGCCACCTATCTCCCATATTATACCTGAAGTCTCCCCGAATCACCATGATCGACCAATTGATGAACAATTAATGGGTGGTCATGGCTGTAGAGTGAAATATATGCACGTTTCAGATAAATAATAACTTATAGGACGAAAAATATTTCCAGGGGCCTGGGTACTGGAAGTGGGTGTGATACCAAAGCAGCCGAGCAGGTGTTATAACAAGCATTTCAACTTTTACCAGCAAGCTCCCAGTACCCTATCACCTCTTACCAGCCCGCAATCCTGTTTGTTTCTTGTCACTTCAGAGTACAGGGAAAGCCTTCTGGTATCAGCATCGTCCCCTGTGTTATGGTGCTAACATTGAACAATTCTCCTCTCATAGACTCTTAACTCCTGAAAGATCTGACCCTTCCCTGCTTTCGATGTACTAGCACTCTCGTGCCACCGGTACTACCGATGATCGAGCGCTGTACTGTAAGTTACAGCCATCACAGCCACTACAAGGTCATGATATCCCTTCGCATGCTAGTGTGAATGCACTCAACCATGCCTCCAACAACAAACAGAACGGTGGCGTGCCGCGGCACACTTACTAGACGACTGTCCACAAGCACTGTATACCGTGCTTATTGGACTTCTTCGACCAAGACGCCGTTGGGGCTACTCAGTTGCTTCCGGATCGGGCTTTAGATATTATACCAATACTAGAGACTTTGCGGAAGGACTCTAGATGTGAGGTAAATGCAGTTCTGGACCAACTACGAAGGCACAGCCCATGGGTTTTGTACATTTTACTAGTAGGGGGTGTTGCGCTAACATGACAGTGAAATAAGTATGGTGGCTGCCCAATTCGCCCCCTCACCCCATACTAGAGAAACACCCCCCGCTAACAAAATATACGAAACTTATGGGCTGTACCTCCTAGGTTACTAGGGGTTGATTATCCATGCCAAATCGCAAAGTCTCTACTGGCACAATCCCGAAGATTTTGATAATTGGCGGCGAGAGATAGCTCGAGGATAAACCCAAACTAGCTCGAGTTTCCCGGCTTAGGCAAGCCCAGGGCTTTGGATTGGCTCGGATGGCTCACTAGGGTAGGTGATGGCATTTGACTCGAGCCCCCCTCCCAAACTATAATACTTTGTCCTCTGTGTCGTGGCATTTGAGACACATACAACTGAAGCCTCCTGCCGTCCTCTGGGGTATGATTTGGCCATGACATGGTTTCGGGTCCACCCAAGAAATTCACAACCCGTTAGCCATCCAAGCATGGCCATGAGGTCCGAGTAAAGACCGTGGAATGTGCAGATTGGAAGCTGATTGCCACCACCCTCTTGCAAAGATCAGCCCTAAGATAATCAAGAGCCATCAGGTCAAATTCATTGTTCCTAATTATACGCGGGTTAGAAATTGAGCCAGGAAATTCTGCCTGCTGCTCCAAAAGTGTACGGTGCTGGGATTTATGTTGCATATTGGCATCTCTATGCAATAGAGAGTTTGTTCACCAGGAGTGGTTCTCGCACAACCTTGGGATTTACGGTGCCGGTATTGGTAATCCTCAGACTTTGGTCGATAGACTAGTCCAACCTCGGCACAGTTTTTAAGAACCATCTTAGTACGCAAGCTCTTTAATCACCAAACTTTTGCCAGTAATGCAGTTGTCGATCTTTCCACATTTTCAGCACCTGATGTTCATTCACAGCACGCATACCCATATGAAGCGTTTCAAGCTTGACCCACCCATTCACCGGTATAGTACGCAATCCTCATGTTTAGGCGCCCTTCTTGGAGGAAATATCTGATACTGTTTTCTTAGACTTTTCTGGGTTGTTGGTTACCTCAAAAAGCGAGCGAGATATGATAGTTAAAAACCAAATTTGTTTCTGCTTCATCCGTTTTTCGAGAGATGCCAGTTCCAGAATCAATCGAGAAGCACCCTGAGGTTGAATCTCCGCACCCAATAGAGCTCCTATGCCAGGTATCAAGTATCGAGATTGTATATCGGGCGGAAAACAATTTTTTTGCTCCCCTCAGATGTACGTTTGATGCGATCAACCCCTCATTCCGATAAAGCATTTTTTGCCCCCCCCCGCCCCCCCTCTCAGATGCTTCTTTTTATTAATAATTCTGCTATCAAGGTCGTGTGTCCGGATATCATGCAAATGTCTCCTAAATTTTAATGAACGGTTCCCTGGCTATACGATACCGGATCCGCCAATAGATTGCATGAAAATGATAGATTTTTCCAATCCCAAGACTGTTTATGTTAGTGGTATGGAAGAAGAGCTTGATATTCATGGGTTCGCTCTTTATCTCCCCCTATCTATTCCCCACTCACGATGGCTAACCTGAGAAATGAACCAAGTTATTTTCACTCCCGCTTTTAGATTGGTTATGCTGTCTGCATTATCCAGCCGCGGATTATGATAATCAACATAGGGATCGTGACTGGTCTATAGGCCTTTGGCTCATATTATACATCCACAATTCGAAACACTTAGAAACTCTTGTGGTTCGGGGTTACCGGTTCCTGTGAGGGGTGCTAACCTTATTTATACCACGCATTTCCTTATTGGTACCTGTGAAGCGCCCCCGCATCCGGGAGTAGGATATCCGCCATCCGAAACCTTCTACTCCCCATCCCAATCCCCAGCCCCCAGCTGTTACAATCCTGGCGGGGTGGTATAATCCCTCAGAATTAGCCGAATGGCTGTCAGCTTTCAGCACATCATACCCCGCTGCAAACGCACTCATTGGCGCTATACAGGCAGCATTTCATTCTGTATGGGTGGGGTTCATGGATTGTGCTCTCGAGGGATTTCTATACCAACAGCGTAGCGTCTGGCCAGCTCTGACCGTAACTCTTTCTCAGATTTCTAAGGTCCCGGAACCGGTGGCTATACATCTTCAATGGCATCACGACAGTCGCCCACGCTTTGGTTGGGTTTCCCCTTCTGTCGATAGCCCCTCATAGTCAAGTGGTTTTTGTTTTTTGGCTAGGTAAAGATCATAAGCAGATCGCAAAAAATAGGTTGGAGAGAATTGGAAGAGCTGTGCCCACAGGTCTGGCATCAGAGAAACTGGGAGCATTCAAAACCTGGCCCCTTACGGATATTCACGTTTGCTTATACGTAAGCACCCTCGTGGGCGTCTTGATCTCTAGTCGTTACGTGCTGTCCCTGTTCTAGGATAATCTCTGATCGAACTCAACACTCTAATGGAAGCACATATCCTCGGCCCCAATGTTGTAAACCCGGCTACTCCAAGTGCTCGTAAGGTTCTTACGCTTATTACTGCTGATACCCAGGCTTGGTTGGCAGAAATCTGTTTTGGCCATGCAGGGCAGAGAGCCATAGCCATTTGGATAGCTGTGGCTTTTGTTTATGCTATTGATTCTCTTATGAATAGCATATCCTAAGATATTGCTCCCATCTCGTCCTATGGGCTTACCTATTAAACTCCCCTAAAGTTTTCATTTACCCCGCTTCAGAAGCACCTCGATATCCAGTCAGCCCAAGGCCGCTGCGGTGTTTGGTGCTGTATGCATCTCCACAACTTGGGCAAGGGGAGGATGTGGAGACGAGATATCTAGGTGCTCCATCACCCCTCCTAGTCCCTTGATAGATTTTCACATTGTGCAAGCCAGCGCCATCTGTGCTTCCTTGATCCCTTCCCTTAGGGACAAAAGCAAACAAGATGCTGAAGTCTCTCAATTGCTGTAAGCTGTTGTACTGTATTGAAAATAGTTTGACATTGTTTCTCTAGATTTCCGGGTAGCCTTTAATGAAATGATTGCGGGGAACATCCCATGAACTACGCCAGGTGGATTCCAAATGTACCCATGTACCCTGACGAATTCCACTGTAGGTCCCTGTGAGAGATTTAGTTTCGTCAAAACCGAGCCTACACACAAAATTCGCGATCGATCTTTGTTGCCGGGGACACACACACGAAGCTCGGTTTCTAGTTCGAAATACCACCAATCCCTTTGGTATTCACCAAAACGACGGTGTATCATTACACAGGGTACAAGTGCGACGTGTCGAGGAAGAGAAAAATTTAATATCTTCTATCACCTCCACATGATGGGCACCTTGCATTGCTGAGTTTGATGCGCTTAGACAAGCACCGCTACTTCACGCATTTTGCTCCCGAATAACCCCTGGGCCTGTACAAAATTTGAAGACAACAGCATAGCCCATTCGCTAACTAAGTAGGTCTACTTGACTATAATCTCACACCCAAAATTAAGTAGGAAACTGTTTAACACCATTCTTAAATTTACTCTACAGGAAATAACTGCACTCTTATTTACTAGCTTTTTTTTCCTTCCCATTTCTCTGGTCACATATGACCTGTATCACTGAAGTTGCGAGATGCTTCTACTAGCAACAACCTACGAGTACTGTACCGCACACATGTGCAGCCGGCCGCGCGCATGCATACTTTCCTCCAAACTCGTCAGAGCTGCTCGGTTTGAGCCACACTGACCACCTCTTTCATGTTTTTTGTTTTTTTTTACCCACCTCAACCTACAGGATTCATCGATCCAGACAGCACGACAACACCTAGGAGGAGGAAACTTAAAACATTTTTTTTGCGGTCAGTACCTTTCAATTTTTCTACTTGAGCACACTGCAACCGAAGTGAGCCTCACTGTCCCCATGAATGCTAATGTGCCATACAAGTGGTTGTGGGAAAGCAAAGAGGAAAAAGTGAGGGGAGAAAAAAATACCGGGGTTTTCGAACTTTGCTGGCAAACCAACTTGACCTTTTCGGGGCGAGTGACTTCCCGTGCCTAGCACTCGTACCAGTCTATCCTCTGTACTCGGGCGTCTAAACTTAACTTACCATACCAGGTACTCGTACGGTTGCTACACAATTCTGCGGTACTCGGGTAACACCAACCGACAACGGACTCTGTCTCACAACCAAGGCAACCAATCATCGGGCAGACCTCCATTTCCTCTTTTGCGCTGGAATGGGAAATATGACAAGATCTCGTTGGCAAACCACCCATTCCAAATTCTCTGGCGACCCGGGGAAAAAAAAGAGGGGGAGGGGGTAATCACTGAGAAAAAAGGCACAACATCCACTGATTGGGAGCGTGATGGAGTGAAGGAAGAAAAGCGGATGACCTCAACCCCTGAAAGTAGGCCGAAAGTTAAAAAAGAATCATAATTTCCTAGCGTATACGAACCCCTCTCGTTTCTCAGAACAACAAATCCACCGATGTGACAACAAGGCTGGGAAGAAGAAAAATATAAAGGAAAAAGGAAATAGAGAAGAAGAAAAGCAACCAACGTACTCACTAAAACGACAGAGAGGGAAAGAGAGGAGAACAAATCACCCACCCCTCCGATTGTGATATTGCCTATGCCGGGGGGGTAAGAAGATAAGAATAGTGAATACGGTAGGTGAAAAATGGTTAGAAATCAAACACTAAGGGTAGAGTTAAAGAGAGGCGATGGTTCAACGAGAAAAACACCGGAATACAAACATCAAGGGAAACAAATAATGAAAAAGATCAGAAAATTAGGAACGACAGCATTCTGCAAAGAGCCATTCCCAACAGGAAAAATGAAAAGAAGAAGAACACACACACACACGTGGCCCATCCTCCCCGCCCCGCTCCGCCCTCAAACATAGCACATGTACCTAGCCAGGGGAAGCGAGAAGAAAAAGAAAGAAAGCAGAAACATCGGGGATAATATGAATCGTAAAGTTGTCAGCCGGGCGACCCACTTCACCCTCTCCTGATGCGTAGGAAGAAAAAGAAAAAAAGAAAGAAAAAGAAAGAAAAGAAGGCCCAGCTCTCTTTCCTTTTCCTTTTCCCTTTTTCAGTTCCCAAATTTATTTAACTTAGTCACTTAGGGACTGTTCAGGTCGATTCCGCAGTAGCGGCGAAGGGCCGATGAAACGTCGTCGGAACCCCCGATGGTCAATCTGACAGTTGATCTCGTTCCGTTTGGAGAGCGGACGGATAGTTCTGGAACCTTGGTGAGCCCGAAGGTATCATTCACCTCAGAGAGGTCTGGTGCACTCAGATCAATTGCCAAGAAAGAGATTCCATGAGTCCGCGGGTTCCGGGAGACCTCCTGGATGGCACTGTTTGAGTGGATGTTTGGTTAGCTTTTGCAATCGTGTAGTTGTCATAAAGTTGAAGGGTGAGGTGGGTTGGTTGGTGGAAGGGGGAAGTACTCGAGGGTCTCCGCGCAGCACTGGAGAGGCGCCATATAGAAATACAGGACGATATATTCAAATCTTTCGTCCCGGAGATGATCGGCGAGGGAGATAGGGTTCTCGATTTGGGTAAACATTTTGCGAAAGTTGAAGGAGTTTGGAAGAATGGTTTGGATGTATAGATGTTTGACGGTGATGGGAAAGCTGAAGGCAAAGTGAGGAAGGTGGTGGAGATTTATATCTGAAAATCGAAGAATGAAAGTTGTTGAAGAGTCTTGTGCGATTGAGAGGCTTGTTCTTTCTGTCCTGATAGACAGAGAGAAAGTCAAAACCAGGAGGAAGGGAAGCGGGGAATTTATCATTGTTCGATTCACCAGCAAATACACAGCCTATCACTCACACTCCATCCTCTCTCTCCATGTAGCAACTCCCATCCACGCATAGCACGTCTCTCCCCCTCTCTATCGTTACAGCTCCCCTCCAATTCACTTGCTCGCTCGCCCTCCCACTTAATCATCCAGTTACTTCAACTCTTACCAAGCCAGAGAAAAGCAATGCGCCCATCTTAGCTAACTAGCTACGTCGGCAGTGGGAGATGTCAGCGAGAGGGAAGAAGGGGAAGTAAAAATTAAAAAAAACGCACACTAGGTGCTGCCCTGCATGATGTGTCGTGTTGCGAATACCCCAGCTTTATTTTTTATTTTCATTATTATTATTATTATTATTATTCCTCCTTTCTTCCCCCGCAGATCAGATCCCCGGCCCTTTTTTTCTCTTCCTATCCTCTTCCCTTCGGGGATAGCCGCCAATAGAAGCAACACACATATTATTGACCGGTGGACGCAAAACTATGCAAACCAAACCAAACAATAGCGATGGCAGAAGGCAGAAAGAGGGCTGAAAAAAATGAAAAAATAACATGACTTCTTACTCGTACGCACTAAGCATAGACTAGCACACACCCTCACATAGCACACACAAGAGGAGGGAGGGGGGGGGGAGAGGGGAAGGAATGGATGAGGAGGAGGAAATGGAGTTGGTGGAGAGAGAGTGTGTGAGAAATCCCGACGGATGGACAGGCATAAACAGACACGCATGTTTTTTTACTTGCATGAGTAGGCGGTTCTACTTTTACCACATGGGCAAAAGGTTAGAGGTCATTCCCACCAATGAAAAGTAGGCGCCATTCCCATTGAGTACCGTACAACCAAACCGCAACCGATATAGTACCCCAACTATCGATAAGGTGCGAACCTCAACCTTCTTCACTCCACCCCCTCCTTCCCGTTTCTCGTCTCCTCCTCCTCCTCCTCCTTGATCAATTGCTTCGCTTTCTCGTGTGCGGGCGATGGAGGGAGGGAGGGAGGGGGGGCTGGAGTCAGGCCACCTTACAACTAACTCACAATACACTTACCTGTATTGCGGCTGCTATCACTACGACGGATGTTTAGACCACACGTATTTCGACGAACTTTCCGTCCCACCCAAACCATTCCTATCATCGCCTAGTACGAGGGAAAGAATAACAATAAAATAAAATATATATATATATATATAAAAAAAGGAGGGGGTGACCCCCTGATCATCACAGGGGTTATAGATCGTCGGATGTGCAGCAAGGATTAAAAAAAAATCATCATCATCACCATCATCATACATAAAATAACAAAAAGGTACCCAAAACAAAAAGCCCCTCCCCCCCCCCTCCCCCTCCTCCCTTTTAGCGAAAGAAGCAACACTTTGTTAACGGTTTCATGACTGCTTTCCCCATCCTTAATTCTTCGCATCATCGACGCTTTCCTTCATTTTTTTTTCACCCCAACGGACGTGGGATGTATGTATGTCGTGGTTAGGTTTGGTTAGGTTTTGTGGTTGCCGTGTGATAACGGGGGTCGGAATGTTGGATGATTGAAAGATAAGAAATAAATAAATAAAAATGTGAATAAAAAGATTAAGGGTTCTATTCAGCAGATAGTATGCACCAATAGGAATTTATCGTACCGCAGAAATCTGAAAGTGGCATAGTATGATAATCTTATTATATCCCAACGAAAAGAAAAAATAATAATATTCGTGTTCATCACAATAAAGGTCGAAAGCTATTGGAATAAAACAACCCCTAAGCTCCGCAGATCTAGGGAAACAATAATAATAATAATAATATTATTATTATTGTTATTATGGGAGTAAATATTATTATTTTTTACTTTTCTCTGTTTCAGCAAAAAATGTCTTTTGACGTTGCAACTGCTATTAAACTCCGATTCATTTGTATATATCTTATTTAGTGACAATGATTGGGTAGGCATTGTGAACAACTCAAGAGAAGAGGGAAAAAAAAAGTCGTAATTAACCTAAAGACTCCTTCTTTTTTCTCCTCCTCCTCTTCCTCGGCTCTAAACCATAACAGCTTCTACCGTAGTAGCGGGTATGATATGTATACTCACAGCCAAAAAAAAGTCTTTGGAGAAATTATTATGATATCATACAATATTTATTTGTCCTCCCTCAACAAAAAAAAACATTCCTAGCGAGTCCAAAGAATTTAATTTGGACATCTTTTTTCCCACGTACCGCTCTTGCCATCATTAAATGGGGTCGGAGGCGGAAGGGGGAAGGCGGGGTGTGTGTGGGGAAGTGATAGTGGTAGCAGTCAGTTAGTGGATTACCATAATATCCGGACAACATGAGCAAGCCACCGCGTTTGGGGTACAGAAACAGGGGTAAGAAGAGGAAGAGGAACTGATTAGAGTTTGCTAGACTGGAGGTACTGTATATTATCTGATAGGCCTGTGATTGAGGCTCTCTGTCATGATAGGTTGAGGAAATGCTCGAGAGAAACGTGGATTGGACCAGAAAACGGCAAGGGGTGGGGCGAGTTGCAACACCCTAAGGAAGAGGAAGAGCAGAAAAGGGAAGGTCTATGTGATGGGAGGTTTGATTGGGCTCGTATCATACTAATCATACTTCTCCTGCCTATTTGTTTTATTCGGAATACAGTATAATAATTATATACATAATATATTATAATACGGGGAAGGAACATGCATGAGGTAGCAAATGGTCATATTATCATAAAACAATTGTTCTATCCACATGATACAGTACAGTATGTACCCGCTTATCTCTTCTTGAGGCTTAAAGAATGTGGGGGGGGGGAGGGGCGGGAGGGAGTTTCACGAGTTCTTTAGCATCACATTTTTCTCCCATCATACTGGTACCTGTAATAATATATTATTATATATACACAATATGCACCAATATGACATTGTTCTGTTTCCCCTTTTTTTCTATACAGTTGCCATAGTTGGAATCGGGGGATCAGGGGTACAGCATGTTGAACGGATAATGGGGTCTTTGTATGATGCCCTGACTTCATTCCTGGGAGAAATCTACGTTGTTGATTTTTTTTCTTTCTTTTCTTTTCTGCCTCTTCACCCTCAAGACTTCCTTCCCATACCCCTTCTCCTTTTTTTTCTTTTCTTTTTTTTTCCTCTTCTCTTTTCTCGCTTCCACTGCTGGCAGCGGCTCAAATATAATGATATCTGTAAAGTCCGCTCTGCCAAGTTAGAGCTGCAGCAAGTCGCGAGGTATTATGTAGGGTCCAGCGCGGAGGTAACTTACTTGCACCATACAGTGCAAGGACCTCCGATCAACCCTGAATGTCATTGCGGCGCCGTCATGATCGCCCACAGGGTTTTGGACAATCATACAAATCTCGAAGATTTACCGGAGGACCCCTCAAGTCTCACAACCACCCACGCCTTTCGCATCCCGAGTTCCTGTGAGAGAGCTCCTACATTTTCCCACGCTCCCCCCGGCGTCTCCGAGCCCACAGCATCCACACCCTTCTCTCCAAACCACCCCGTTACCGACCTTTCCCCCCTCCCAACGACATTGTTAAGCCATGAACGAGCCTCCGATCGGATAACCCAAGTTCCAAGTACCTTACCAATCATTGCCAACCAATCGCCCCAAGCGGGATTTAACTTATTCTACGTCAGCACCTTGGCAAATAGTGACCTCTAACAGCACCTCTTCATCGCCATCATCCCATCATCATCATCATCAGATCGCTGAGTGAAGTGAAGAGAAGGAATAGAAAGAAAAAAAAGAAAGAGACCACCAACTTTACCCCCTTCCTCCCAGTGAGCTGGAAACAGCTCTACGCCCCACACCGAACAGCAACAGCAAATGGCTGCATCACTCTCGCAGATCGTACTTGCGATTTTTGTCTTCCTCTTTATCGGGGTACTCCTCGTCGCGGGATTTGTCATTGCTGAAAAGCTTCCGCAGTGGAGAGAGAGCGCAAAGAAGCAGTTGAGCAAGAATCATATCGACCTACTGCCCGACGGCCGTGTCAAGTTCGGAGTAGAGAATATTTCACATGAGGAGTATATGGACAGGATGCAAAAGTAATTTGTCCAGCTCCCGCTCCGTGTTTTTTTCCCCTTTCTATTTTTTTTTTATTCACCAACGAGAACTACTTCTCTTAATTAATTTGCTATGTTGATGTCAACCGTCTTTTCTTTTTCTTTCCCGAACTTAGTTCACTCCCTTTTGCTTCTTCCCCCCCCCCTGCTCGATTAGTTCGTAGATTAGGACTAATATACCGGTACCGCTTCTCATGTTAGGGCATTTGTCGGAGCCGTGAACAATTCACACACGAACCCTCCGACTAAGCGATCCACTATTCCCAGGTGCGTTGAGCAACATGTTTTCACCCCAGGTGCACATACAGCTGGCTAACTACCCACCAACTAGATGGAAAAACCACAATTGAGAAATAGTGGAGGAAAACGTGCCTACCGATCCCAGCTCTACCTTCTGAGCAGCCGACTTTTACGATGGAGGGGGGCTATGAGCTCGTATCTGCGATTCCTGAATGAAACAAGACCAGCGCTGCGCAAACGTGGGGAAACGGTGTGAACAACAAACAAACATTGAATGTTGTTGTGTCATTCATCCCTTTTTTTTTCTACCTTTTTTCATTTTTTTCCCAACCGACTTGATCGTGGGGAAAGGGGAGAAAACAAAAAAAAAAACATTCTATTTCGAGCCACATATCAAGAGATGAGATGCCATGATGCTGTACCCAAGTGTCAGCGTAGATACCGAATCCACGGCACATGTGTTAAAAAGGGCTTATTATTATTTTTTCTTTTCCTTTTCTCTTTTCTAAAGTGGTGAGCAGTGAGTGGTGGTGGGAGGATGTCGACCGCATCGTATAAAAAATTTTCCCCTCTCCCCTTCCCTAACCACGTTGTCCCATAAAAGAAATTCACAGCAAGCGAAGCAATAAAGGAAAGACCTCTGCGCATGCCAACCCCATGGTGGGTTGGCTGTTGGTCTGTGGGGGATATCACACAACAGTCTTTACCGGTTTTCTAGGTGCATAACAATCCCTCCGGTTGGATGAAGCGCAAGCACCGCATCAGAGCAAGCTTCGATATCCCCTCTGATCACGCGCAGAAAACACGACCTCAGGCCCTCTCATCCATCCCATGCAATTACTTACTTGAGTACACCATAACCCTCCGGAGCTCTGGCCTTTATTACGCAGCAATGCACCGTAGACTCCAATCTCTAACTTGTCACCATTTCTCTAACTTCTTCCCTTTTTTTTCTTCTTCTTCTCTTTCTTTCTCTCCCGTGCATTCTCAGCCCCTCTTTTTTTTTTCCTTTCCTTACGCTAAGTTAGATTTAGTGTGGCTCGCTCGCTCGCTCAAATAGAAAGCTTTGATACGATAACAATATCCAAAGTATTATAGCCATGTATGGTAATTAAAATTTACAGTTGTATTATATAATACTAACGCATCTATCTGCCCCTAGAACGTTAGGGTTACTTTGGCTTCTGCATATATATATGTACTCGAGTACTGTACATGTACATGTACATGCATTTACACGCTTAGCTTATACGAGTAGTACGTACCGTATCAGTATCATACCATACTCAAGTTGCCGGATTGAAGTTGTTCCCGCTGTGGTGACGTACAGTACAGTACTGTGCAAAAAAAAAACGCAACTTCAATCCAGCGGCATGAGTGGAATCTCAAATAATTCAATTGTGTTTACGTCACCCGAGTCTCCCCCTTTGGCGAGGTCTGGTATTTTTTTTAATTTTTTTTCCCCAAATTTTCTTTTGTCTTTCGGAGAGAGGCTGAACAACTCACCCCTCTTGCCGCGTTTTTTTGCGCCCCCCACTCCTCCCCCCCCCCGCTTTTCCAGAGAAGGAAACTTTGAACTACTTGGCACATGGTTCAATTATTTTGATTTACTGTGGATTCTAGAGTGCCTTACGCTAGTTACTAAGTGTCAATGATCGGTCGTACCAATAAGTGCCGTATAATACTAGCACATAGGGTCACTCACACCGCACACACACGTACTGTAACTTGCTAACCGGCCGCCGGTCAAGTCCGACCTCGAAAGACTTTGTGTGCGCCGTGCACAATATTGTATTGCACTAGTATATTGCATCCCCCACCTTCGCTTTTTAACGTATCATACCGTACCGCAACTACAAGTGGTAATCCAGCATATCTCGTCCCCCTAGTCTAACCAACTAACTAAGCCTGCGCTGTTCGTGTGCACGAATCATACCGAGTACTGTCCTATAGCCTAGCCATCTGCGCACGTGCAGGCGGGCGATGGCGATACAAATGACGTCAATGGTGGTGTTATGGGGACCTCGGTTTTTTCACCTTCCCTATGCCGGGTGTTGAGGGGTATGTCTTGGTCCAATTCTGTTAGGACAAGTGCCTTGTTTTTGGTAAAAGTGTAGTTAAATGAAGTGTAGCGAAGGGAAGCGGAGTGCAATTGCTCTGTTGGTGGAGAACAAATGCATGAGGCTATTATGCTGAATTATATTATGGTATTGTGGTGGACGTACGAGGAGGGAGGAGGGGAAAGGGGAAGAAAGGAATGGATGGACGGATAATAATAATGGAAAATATAAAAACCACGGGGTCCCTATGTATATAGTCGGAATGGAGAGAGGAAGGAAGGAAAGGATAATATCCCAGGTCAGGCTAAATAAAAAGGAAAGGAAAAAAAGATTGCGGATATGTGCCCTTTGACTAGCCATTCGAACATCTGAAAAATCACAACTCTCCCCGGACTCAACCAGATATCACTCCCCAACCTTCTCCAGCCCCTCCTTCTTCCTCAATTCCTCCCTCCTCCCTTTCTCAATCTCCCCATCCGCCAACCTAATCCTGTCCGCCCTCAACTTCTTGATGAACAAGTCCTCATTCATCTCCGTATAACCGGCCACAACCATTGTAAGCATGATGCCCAAACTAGGCAAGTACCCCAGTGCATAAATGTATGCAGGAGAAACATGTATAGATAGTGGGTTGATGTCGGCCTCCCAGGAACACGCGATAGCGAACGCAACGCGGACAAAGGCAAGGGTGATGCAGATTGGGATCTTGACGGGGGCACGGCGGGATAACGGCTTGTAATAGTGGATGCTAACGCAGAGTGAAAATACAATTACCAGGAGGGCGATGAGTGAGAAGATTGCGGAGGCGCGAAAGCGGGGGTCGGTTATGGCGGATTTGAAGCCTTTGCGGATGGGGTTCCAGGAACGAAGGATAGAAAGAAAGAAAGTCTGCTTGTTTAGTCAAGCCAGAGTCCAACCCGGGGAGTTGAAGGGTGGACATACGAGGAAGGCAAACAAGTAGAATACTAATGGAACATAAAACTCGATCTTAGATCGTCTGTCCTCCTGCGAAAGCTCGAAAGGGTTACTATCCACGGCCTGCCGTTCCATGAAGGACCCCCAATGTCTTGTTGTTTCCCAAACGGCGGCAAGAGTTGTGGGGACCATAACCCAATAAAAGAGCACGGACAAGACGAACGACGTGCCCATGAGGTAATCCCTATCAATATCAATAGCTGTGAATCCACTGATCATTCCGCAAGCGCACGTAGCCAGCAGCCAGTACCACTGCCAGCGCCTTGACACCAAACGGAACCTCTTCTCCGTGGGCAAGTGCGTGGCACCGTGCTTGCGGAGGTGGACGCAAACGAAGACTATTACCACTGCGTAGAGCACTGCGAAGGTGATTCCTAGGGCGCCCCGGGTAGCAATGGGGTTGATGGGGGAGTCACAGCTGGTCCCATTGAACACACTGCCATTCGATGCCATCCAGGGCCTATAGATATCGAAGACGAGGTAGCAACGGGAGCTGTTGGAGAGGGTGCCATTAGAGTATATTCCTTCTCAGGGTTGACCCCCGTTAGTTTGCTAGAAGCTGAGGGGGAGGTGGTGGTGGTGGTTGTCGTGGTAGTGAGAGAGGTGAAAGAGGTGGAAGAGGAGGGGACAAAATCATACCATAACCGAATTCACGCAAAAGTGTGTCATTGAACACCTGACCCTCGAATTGAATGTGTGACGAGTTAAACGGTTTCGCCATTGCTGTTTTTACTCTCCCTCTCTCTCTTTCCCTTCCTATCTTGCCTAGCCGTTCGAGCCAAAATCGCTTTCGTTTCGGTCTTAAAGGTTGTGTTTGTTCTGCGTGTGTTTGCTTGCTGGTCAGCGTGCTGACTCGACGGCAGCGGATGGGGAGGTGATTCCCCCAAGTCAAGTTAGTAACGGGGCCTTTAATGACCGGATACCCCGCGGGGTCCAGTACAGTAATCCAGGCGGATAGTTTGCCCTATAGTACAATTCAGCACAATTTAGTACTGCGAAAGGATGAAGTAGCCGGATATAGATGAAAACGGGCGGAGTCAAGGGAAAGAGGGTGGAGGAAAGAAAGGAAGAAAAAGAAAAAGAAAAAGAAAAAGAAAAGAGGAGCACAAGTTCGGCAAGAGCTTTCCGGACCCGGTGCTAAACACCGTCCAAGACATTAACTCCGGTCCCTTATTTACTACCGACAGGAATGGGATATTGGGAATTTTGAGGTTGTGGATCTCACATTATCATATCACACGACGGGCACGGTAGCGGCAGCAAAAGGCTTGTACGGTATTATCCTGCACTGTAAAAAGTCTAGCCTTTGCACGGAACCGGTAGTCTAGAGAATTGAGTTCATTAGAGCACAGTTACTGTGGGTGGTTGTTTCATGACTCTAAAAAACACAATCGCGGCTTGGCAATTTATTTTTGAGGGACTTAACTAAATTTACTCGAGTACCTGAGTACGAGTATAATACCAGTATCATACATTGTGGGTGCCACGGCGCATCCGCTACTCGAGTACAGGTGCGTGCCCAGCAGCTCCTCACCTCATCCGAAGAACTAAAAGAAAAGCAGACAATAGTTGGAAAAACAGAACCCCATCCTTCCTCCCGTCACATATTCCTATCCCCTAGGGAAAGCGGGCCTTTTGATCATCATAAGAATCTATATCCAAATCAGAATTCACTGTGGAATCTGAGTATTCAGGGCTCATCGCAGAAGTGACGGACCCACCATTGCTGGGCTGGTGAGTAGTCGCGGTGGTCGCAGTGGTCGCGGTGTTCGTGGTGGTCGTGGTGGTCGTGGTGGTCGTGGTGGTCGTGGTGGCCGGGGGGGACGCACGGATATCATTTTCACACTTCTGGGGTGTTTCCAATACCGAAGATCTTCTCTGTTCGGAGGCGACTGGTCCATCGTCATTACGGGACTGGCTGGTAATATCGTTAGATCCCCTTGCGTCATCAACTCCACGTGCTTGGGAGGTTTCATATCCCTGAGATCCCCCATACTTAGAGGAGCTCGATTCAAGGCTTGCGCTGCTGTCCCTGCTGCTGTGGCCCGGGCTTCGGGGGGGTTGGTGGCGCCCTGTTTGCGATCCCCGAAGTGCCATGTCTGGTATCCTATTAACTCTGGTGCACATGAGAGTGGGGAGAAGGGAATCAACACTCACGACTCCCATCCCGCCCCTCTCTTCCATCCCTCCCGGGGCTGCCACGGCCGGAAGACGGTCTATAGCTATCCTTGAGTTTCCGCTCCATTGTGACAAAATGTTTCGTTTGCTTCAGATGTTTTTTGAGAGCCTTGCGGTTATGGAACCGCTTCCTACACTCCATACAGTCTGTCGCACGGTTTGTCTCGTCTCTCGAAGGCATTGGAAAGAGTATGTTGGAAACACAAGTTCATCGGGGTTGACAAGAACGGAAATTGAGAAGCTAGGAGAAAGGACTCACATTATATCTGCCTCTTCTTTCTTTCCTTCCTCCAAATAATTGCTAGAGTGGCATACGTGGATAGGGACAGAGGAAGGACATAGGCAAGAAAGCGCAGAGGAACCCTGAGCAGAATAGTCTAGTTGGCAAGCCAGCCTGTCAGTTGGGCTGGCGTCGATGCTGGGGGTGGGAAGAAGGAATGAAGGAGAAAAATGTCATGAAACAGACGCCGCCATCCGATCGTGCCGTTGAGAGTTTGGGATATCTTTTTTCTTTTTTCTTTCCTTTTTCTCTCGGATTAAGAATTTCATTCCATGATACTACACCCACTTGGCGGGCTACTACGCCCTCTGTGATCGCGAGATGTGTGATGGGAAACCCGGTGCTATGGCTACGTGATTCGAAACCACGGATATCAGCATGAACACAGCTGTGAGTATAGCAACCCACATGCAATGCAACTCACCATGCCCCCCTCCCGTCCCCCCCCCCATCGATCTTATTTATGGCAAACGGGCCAAGGAATACGAGGTGATTGTTTGACCCCAATAGTCCCAGCCGCCCCGCCCATCTTAGCCACCTCATAGTCCGCCACCGGATGCTACACCAGTACGTCTTAAAGGGGGCCCCGCGCTACCAGCCCAAATTCGGGGGAAACCGGCTCAGACAGAATGATGACGCTACTCCACAGAAGATGGGTTTAGCAGTTTAACAGCGGAAGATGAACTCTCCTGGCCAACAATCGAGCCTTACTCTTGCTCCACTCCTCGTCCCTATTTTTCTCTGTACCACGAAAAGCCTCCGATAGCTAATATAAGAATGGTGATGTAACCTAACAATCCCCGTGAGACTCTTGTCGAACGCTGGTTGTGGAGATACGCTTCGTGGGTGCTGAGCCCGGTATCACACCGTTACATAGACCCTGCGTCTCTGTGGGGCCCCGCGGTGACCCCATTAGGAGGAGACTAATTGCCATTGCTGAGCAGGAGAGCAGGTGGTGTATCGATTGCAGCAAAGGTGTTATGCTCCTGGTTATGCCAGGCATCATCCAGAATCAAGAGGCCACGGGAACAAAACAGAAAGTCTGCCAGTCATCGGCCCCCAGATTTGGTGACGCTACAGCCGGCGCCCCCCCACAACTACTGCGCATGAGTAACGGCTGCGCGTGGACTACGGTACAGTAGCCCAGCCGAGCGTTTGAAGATCAACGAAATAAACGCCAAGGATTCAGAAGTCAGAAGTGTCGAATCTAAACCCAACGATCAACAGACCTTTTCTCTCTCATACTTCAAACATAGGATAATCCCTCAAGCTTATCCTACATCGCTCATACCCTGGAACCTGACTTTGCCGATTACTTCTACAGTCGAAAGGGAATGCCATGTCAACAATCGAGTGATTCGACGTGCTTTTAGCAAATTCAATTTGAAAATTAGTCTTGCTCATTTTTATCTCCTTTATAGTCGTATCTATGAGCAGCTAGTGTATTGGGGTTACTCTTCGCCCTACAATAAGGGGAACGGCAAGAGTAGAGAGTAGTACGGATACTGGAACCCTTAGTATTGTGTGTGGGAAGACACCTCACCTCAGAAACAATACTAGAAACTAAGGAATCGGTCTACCAAATCGACATCGGGCGAGAACACAACTTCGTAGAAAGTTCCACTGAACCCCATCTCCCCTAAGCAAAAGAGGATAAATGCCCCTCACAACTGCATCAAGCGTCAAAGAGAAGATTCCATGTTCTATAATATTATTTACCATAAAAAAGCTGTACATGAGATTAAAAAACAAGATTACAGGGAACATATCTATCCCTAGTCCCTGACGGGTATTTACTTGGACTCTTTCAATGAAATAAAATGAAGCTGGCTGGCGCTCTAAGCTGACAGCAGAAGAAAAGGGGGGGTAATAAACAGGCCGCTGGATCACCCGAGGGTGAGAACCACCCAAGGCCCCCGCATGCAGGAAGGTCGACACCAGGAACTCGCAGAATATCCCCGTGAAAAAAAGTTTCCTATTCGCCAGCCAGTTCCGTGGAGGTGTAGCCTAAACTTTATGGCTATGCACACAACGGTTGCCTAGACATATAGTATCATTACTAGTGGACCAGCAATCGTGAGAGGATCTTCCTTTCGAACAACACCAACTATTGTTCTCTCTGATGCAAGCATGGCTGGCTGCATACCGTCTCTCAAAGTTCTTTCCATTGACATTACGTCTATAGTACCCGTGTACTAAATTGCTGCATACAGTCATCCACGCTCGAAAGAACATTCCCAGATATTACACTTTGGGCTTGCCAAAGCAGGAGGCCCAACTCAATGGCAGGCTTCATGAGATTCTTCTGGCAACAGTGTGGAGGGGCAGTAGTTGGTGAAATGGGTTTATGGAATTCATCAGGGAAGTAAGTGCTCGCAGGAAGATGAGAAATAACCTTGCAACGGTTGTGCTAAACAGCTAGCTTTTCATGTACCCCCCTAGACAGAATTCTATTAACAGGAAGAAATTTTGCGCCAATGTGGCCAGGAATTAACTAACCGGCAGGACTGTAACAAGAAACTTTTCTCGGGGGTGATAATTGAAGCCCAACCGGCGCATAGCAGTGCTTGTTTGTGGTACGGTACACTTGGTGGTTTGATTCACACACTCTACTTACGAACGCGGTTTGGTAAGCAGAGGACAGCAACTTCAGAGCTCAGTACGATAACCTACTGCGAGAAAGCCGTCCACAACTCTAACATCAATGCCAAGGACACATCTGTGGTAAAGTGATATCATACATGCTATGGCCTGAGCAAAACAATTAAAACAAAAAACAAAAAACAAAACAAAACAAAAGAGGATAAAATTGAATAGGTAGCTACAGTAAGCCCATTTCAGAGGCTTACAAAACTTAAAATCTTTTAGCTTGGTAAGATACCTTACCACCCATTTATAGTGTATTATCCGAAGACACATTACATGACTAACTTATTCTCTTCATAAACTATAATACTAATGTAAGTAGGTGGTAAGATGCCTGCTATCACTGGTAGGCAATCCTTCCTTGGTGCATCTTTAATACACTGTAGTATCTCATGCGCTCTATTAAATGTATATAGGCAACTGTGCATAACCCACCTTTTTATTGATTCTCTCCTTTGGCCTTTTTTGAAAGAGCTCCTCTCATGCAGCTATTGAAAAATCACACAAATTCACAATCACCAGAAGGAATACAAAAATCAGACAAGCTTATTTCTCAAAGTGACTTTATTGTTCTAAGGTACAATTCAGAGAAAACCACCCCAGCCAGTCCCCCCACACAGCCTACAAGCCATCACTTAATGCTAGGTTTCTTCACCATCTCTCCCACAAACTTCTTAACCCTAGCCTGCAAGGAATTTACATTGGACTGCTCTTGCTTCAGCACAACCTCCATCTTCTTTGCCTTTAATCCGATACTCACAACCTCCTTACGGGCGTGGATGATCTGCTTAGTCAAATGCTTGTAGGCCATCTCATCCCCCTTAATAGCCTCTTCCATAAGAATGTCCAGAGCATCAGTGAGTCCCTCCAAGGAGGCAAGCAAATCCATTATAGGCTCAGTATCGTTGACAGTTTGACTCCAGTTTTTGATTCCGCAGATCTGATTCTTGATGCAGGTGATTTCAGAGATGGGGTTGTTGTGACAGTTGAAGTTGGTGTCTGCAGAGTTGAGGCCTGCCTGGCTGAGAGCAGGTTGTTCTTGCGATGCTTGAGGGGTGGGGTAGGCATTTTGACCCTCCAATTCATCTGAATGCTCGTGGTTGGTATGATTGCCTTCGCTCCCTTCATCATTATCGTCAAATAGGCCAGGGGCCGAGTGGTGAAAGAGATCGCCTAGCGTGTAGTCACTCATCGTGGTATAAATTTCTTGTAGATGGTTGTGCAGATAGGTAGTAGTAGTTTGAGATGTGGTGGTGGAAAAACAAAATGGAAGAGTGGAGGAAAGCATGGCTAGATATACTGGTTTCCTTTTTTGTTAAAAGTGCCAAGAACAATCTATGGCCAAAATTGAGGGTTTCCAGCATGAAGCCTGGCAAAATGCAAGAGACTCAGCATAAGGCTTGAGGGTTGCAAGTTATTAGCCATAGATATTAGTGTAGGATGCTGGTAGCAGGCAGGAGAATAATAATTATTAACCTTTGTCATAGATAGAAACTCTAGGAAGAACCTACCTATATGTATCATATCATACCATTCCTGTAATATTTCACTAAAAGCTTGACCAAAATCCCTATCATTATACATATCACTCTTGAAAGGATATCACCTTCCCCAACTGTCACCTGCGGTAAAAACTCGAATAATTGGACCATATACTAGAATGTTGGAGGTACTTCTCTAGTATGGTCTGGTGTCTTTTTTATTCTTTTTCTTTTATCTCGGGGCAGATATTTGGTGTGTTTTTCACCCATTTTCCGGACGAGGAAATTTCCAACTATAATACATATGATAGCACATAGTCCAACTATTCAAGCTCTTATCGCATGGCATTTCTCAACCTAGCTGTGTTACATGGAAGCCATAAAGCCAGTGGACAAAAAACTTGATCCAATCGCCATTTTACACCAAAACCCAAGCCCTCTTTACCAACCATTTAATCATCCCCGATGAATTTGGAGGTTCCACCTTAGGCCAAGTCAAGCTGGGGGATAGGTAGAAAGTATAGTCGCGATGGGGGGTGTATATTTGAGTACGACCTTGGTCCCAGTACTCAGCCAACACTCTCCGCGTACCCAGACTCCCGACATACCTGCCGAAGCGACTTACCCCCTGTCGAGACTCTAGTTTTTAAGAAGAAAAAAATAGGTAGAAGGTTTATGGAATTGAGAAACCAGAGACAGCCTATAACAAAGGCAGTTGCCACGTATCTTTTGTATGGCACCCTCATACAAATTCCTAAGTCACTTTCCTGTTTTTGCACACCATTGCACAAAAGATCTGTGATTAATTTACAGGCTCGATATTTTCACTACAGAAATAAATTGCCGCCCCTATTGTTCTCGCAATTTCTTGCAATTTCTTGATTGGGGAGTGTTGAGGTATGAGTTTCTGAATCTTGGCCTCGGTTTTTTTTTTAAGATATCTTCCCCTCTTCAGAGAAGGAAGTGTGTATAGTGCGGCTGTATGCACTACTACCACGCCGTACAGTAGCAAAAGTTTCTTCCAAGAAGCTCAAGATTTACTCGAGTGATGGGAGGTGATTTCCATCCCACACCCTAAGGCATCAGATTCTGAACAAACAGCTATCTGCGCAGTATCATAACTTAGAAGATCGGCAGGTTTCTGGAAACCCCACCCACTCACCCAAGCTCTATCAAATCTAGATCCTACAAAACCAAAACCTTTCCCAGGCCCGCGATTGCTATTCTAGCTATCTGACCAACGAACCATTTTTCTTCCCTTTCGCCCAATATACCTTCCTAAACTGTCATATTCCTTATCACCACACTACAATACTCTACGGCAAGAGCCCCAATCACCAAACCACCCCAACTGCCACCCCCCCCTCCCTCTGCAAAGAAAAATCCCCAAAACCCATAGAGCTCTCCAAGTATATGCCCCATATTTCCCAAATAGAGGCGGAAACCCCTATGATAGATAGCCGCCATCCCCGCTTCGAGTTCCCACCAGCTAAATTCACCATAACCTTACTCCGACATTCCTCGTGTCTCAAAAAGCGGGGCACCGTCCGCCCATCCCTCAAGGCTCGCCCCGGATGAGCTTCCAAGTTACCCACAAATCAAACAGGCGCCCCCCCGGCGGGCCGTAGGCTAAGGAGCTATTTGGCACTCCAATGTTTGTAAGGTGTTCCAAGCTGTAGTTTGTAAGGTATGACCTGCCAAATACTGGAAGGAACTTTTATATGTAAGGTAAACACGATACAAGCGTGGCTATTTGGGTTCAATATTAAACAAGAGTGGAGGAAATAATCTTATTATGATACACTATCATTATTAAGCCAAATTTGTTAGAAGGCAAACCCGCATATTTACCAGTTGCCATTATGTTTTCAAAACTTTCTTAAACTCTAAATAAACGACACTGCTTTCAAATTACAGTTCATAAAGTTTCTAAACTCTACCTTTCAAACAATCTCCTGCCAAACACTGCTAACCTTACAAAATTTGGCGTGTCAAGCAGCCTCTAAGTCAAATTAGAGCTCACTGAGATTAAGGCCCTGTCCGGCAAATCACTATACAAAAATATGCTCTTTATATATATATAGAAATACGGCATATGTTGATATTGTGGTTTCCCGAACAGGGCCTGAGTTTTTAGTTTTTTCTTTTGCCTTTTATGCTTTTGATTACCGAAACACTAGAAGCTAATACAGTAAAGAGGCCTATCAAGTTGTCTCGGGGTTATGTTGATATTGGGCTCCAAAGCCGGCAATCCCAGTAGAAAGTATCCAATTCGAATCCGACTGCATTACTTGCAGTACAGAAAAACGTCTATCAAGTTGCCTCAATGTTGGTAAGGCACGACTTTATATACTCGGCAGATCTTTTCTTGTATCGGATCAACGGAAGTACTCGGCTGCGTTAATAGCTTTCCGGCTTTTATTGATCCCGGTATACCACCTTACTACTAGGGACTAAAAAGTCCCCCCCACACAGCTGGAGGGGTGGTTGTCCAGTCTATATAAAGCCAATACCCCCCCCCCCACCATACCGTACTGTACTTCCTAGAAAGTCAACAGCATAGCCAAATCATCCTCTCAAGCTATCATACCCAAACTCTCTGTTTCTATAATGAAGTCCTTCCATATCTTCCTATCGATATCCTTCGTCCTCGGAGCCACCATCTCCCATGCAAGCCCACTTAAGCCTGCCGCCCGTGCTCTGCCAGCCGAATTCAAACCAACCCAGCTTCAGCCCAGAAACCCCGATAATAACAGTGAGTCCCCTTTCCACTCTCATATCATAAGGGTGTGTGAAGGAGACTAACAGATTAAAGCGCCCTGCACGGGTATATTCATAGTGGATAAACCGATATGTGCCCTCACGGGGCAATGCTGTTGACCTCCACCTCCACCACCTCCTCCACCACCACTTCCCCCAGTCTGTCATGGGCCCGTTGCACCATGCGATATAACGGTATCCAGTTCATATCGTACCGGAGTGTGTATCATTGCAAGTTTCTGTTTGGGCTAAAGTGGTGAACTCGACTTGTATGATTACAATGAGGGAGGATTCCTTTGTCAGGTGGATAGTTACATACACAATATATACACCAAGTCTAAACCTTCATAAGCTTCGAGTACCTTAAAATTAAAAAAAAAAAGGCTTGTGAAATATTGGAACGTGTGCTATGTAGTCCAAAAACCCATTCTCTGAAAAAAGAGGGAAAAAAATCACAACCGCCTTTCCCCCGTTCCAAGGCAGAAAAAAAAATCCTGACGATAGCCGAAGGGCAAAGCCCAACAAGATAGCACACAATCTAATCGTTCAAGTTTTTACGATATGTATGGAATTGGTGAAATGTAGATGAGCACCCTTCATAACCATTCTTTACCCACCTATTCTGACATGTTATTATTGTTATATCATCCCTCTCCCCCCCCCGCGCCCCAAGTGATGTCAGTTACCCGAAAGAAGAAAAGAAACCACCACATCCCGTAGACCACAACCAACCACTCCGACAATACTCCAAAACATCCCTTTACCCCAAAACTCCCCCCCTAACACCAAAAGCTCTTCTTCCCTAACATCTTCTCCTCAGAAATATCACCAGCTCACCCCAGCTCGTCACACAGAAGGTCACAATCACGCATGACCAGCCCCCAGCCGGAAACCACCTACGAGTGAACTTTTAGTGATAAGTCAATGCACACCGTCCCCCCCGTCCCCCCCCCCTTTAACCCAGGGATTTAGCCCAGCACTCATGTACTAGTACATACTATACGATACCATCCACAGTTACCAGTAACCTATCACACCAACTCACCTACAAGGTTCCGAGAATAGAGAAATAGAAAAGAACAAAATAAAATAAAAA
>Ga0307509_10001791_pt1 | contig 35602 bp, 28 predicted proteins | sample 10_EM_MG_FD_202245 | JGI IMG/M metagenome (GOLD analysis project Ga0307509, IMG submission 202245) | Populus trichocarpa ectomycorrhiza microbial communities from riparian zone in the Pacific Northwest, United States - 10_EM | ecosystem: Host-associated > Plants > Roots > Unclassified | place...
GGCTATGGGTAGCGCCCACTTAGCCAACCATCGGCTACATCTCACCGGGGGAGCTTGCATGTCAATTTATCACATTGGATAGTCGAGTAGATTAAATGATGGACTGCATAGCTTGTATAGACGAAACCACCACTGGGCCAGTCAGTCCACCATCTAGGTATTGACTCCAGTGGTTGTCATAACAGTTAGCCACTGGTATGACTTTGATAAGAAAAGTTTTTCCATCTGCGGTTGTATTGGAGATGCATTGCAGAAACTCATATCCTATTGACGGAGTTAAGTATACCTGAGTTGGTCCTGTACTTCCGGCAGGATAATTCCTGATGGAGGGTAGACCCCAGAGAGCCCTGAGCAGGACAGGGTACTCGCACAAGGTCGGAGTAGTGGTGAATGTCAAAGGCTTCAATCTGATATCTACTTAAGTTTAAGCCTTTGGCATTCTACTTCGACAACCAACCTTTCCTCAAGAGAACTAAATTGAGTGAAGCTTCGAGCTTAACTATATTAAGTTTTACCGTTGATTCTTCTGAATTATTTTACCTCATCTTTATCTTCTACTTTGAGTGTTTGGTACGGTCGCAACCTTGGAGTTCACCTCTCTACGGGGTGCCCCCATTACACCAATTAACCACCAGTCACCTATACTCCTCAAACAACTTGGATGCTTTTTTTGTCAATACTCAGCAGGATATATTCCACCTTTGTAGAAACTAATTAAACCACCAACTAGTGAGAACAAATAGATTGGAATTAGTACTCCTATAGTGCTTCTTGAAAAGCACACTTGCTATACGGCGAAACTCTCCTCTTCGAATCAATCTTCCACTAGCTCTCAGGCTAATAAATGTCTGAAATATCTTTTCCTCCATAGCTGGCCATGCACACCTCCCTGAGTTAGCCACATTCCTCCGTGAACTTGTCTTGATACCCCAGAAGGTCATGTTGCTTTTTCCACTACTCCAAATTGTTTTCTCAGGGATCTTGCCATATGAGGCTGCCTCAGCATTTATAGAATGTCTATATTAGGTTCAATTTCGATTGACTGGGATCTGATAGTGCATTATAAACAATAACAATCTGATTTTACACTCGCGGCTATAAGTTCTCTGAACTCATTTAATTGGTCCCTAGGGTTTGTATACTCGATTGGCCAGTGGTATTGGCCTAGGGCCTGGCCGATATTGTGCTCATGGAGTGTCAGCTGCAACTTCTCAATCTCCTGCATTACTTTTGTTTCATGTACTAGCATCTAAACAATATAAAGATGCCTGTAAAGCCACTAGTTATGGGAAAAAGCATAGCAAAAAGGTAAGAAAACAGATCACAAGAGTCTTAGTAGCCATGGTATATCTGTTTTAGTTGAGTTGCATAATCGGTGGTTATATAGTTGCGATTAGCATGTAGTTCAAATTAAATTTACTTGAAACATTATACTATATTAAACTATCCCTATTTGGGCTAAATTATGACAACCTATTGTCGTAACAGTATGGAAGGAAAACTGGATAATACGAGATAATACTGTACTTGTATTTACATAACGTTTGTGAACATGACTGGGTCTGCAGGTACCACCAAATAGAAGACAAGCTAATAGAAACTCCTTTGACCACATATAAAATCCGGAATGGTAATCTAAATTGTTAGTAGTAGAAGTATCCTGGTGTAACAACTCTACAATAGGTAGCTACAATAACTATCACCTTAGCCCAAATGGTATACCAAGTAGTAACCAGATTTTTTGATTTTTTTTGTTTAAGTCATGTATTCGTTTGTTTAAAGGTACAAAGAACTCGCATGCAGCGGTGAGCTATGGCGTAAACAAAACCTAAAATAAAACAACCAACAAAAGAAAATCCTAACCACCCAGTTCTCCAAAGCGTAGCTAAACCATGACGCAAAAACCAACCAAGGGAAAACATCATAAACTAGTAAAGAAAATCCAAAACCAACAGACCCCGCGGTCCAGTCAAAGATAGCAAGTAAAGAAAAACCCACACACGTTATTCATCCTCCACGGGAGAAAACCTGAAACGGGGCGAAGGGGAGAAAAAAGCGGGAGGGAGGAGGGCAGTGGGCAATAGCTGAACCAGGGCTTGGGGGGAAGATGTCAGGCGGATAGCCAGTCGCGGTAAGTGCGATAAATCTGAAAAGGGCGGTGATGTCGTGATCAGAGGTCCATAGGGGCGAGGCGGCGTTAAGTGAGGCGAGTGTCAGAAGGAGACTCTCTCTCAGGTGGCGGCGAGCTTTGCAGTGGAGGATGGCATGCTCAAAGGTCTCATCCGCAGCGCAGCATCTTGGGCAGGTGAAGGGGGTGTCCCAATTGTACCAGGAGGGATGGGCTGCTAGATAACTTTTGCCCGACCTCATCTGATGGAAGCAGCCGGCAAGGAATTTAGGAAGGCCCATGAAGGGATGGGGCGTAAGTGAGGGGAGGTATTCGGAATCGGGGGGAGGGTGGGCGAGGGAACTCCAATGTAGGGGGAGGATCGCCCTGGATTCTGTCTTCAGGGCGGCATACGAGTCTGAGGAGGGGTCCACCGGGGGGACAAACAAGGTAGGGACCAGCTGGGGGTTGTGAAGAGGGAAGGAAGATCTGTTTTTCAGCAAGGGGAGCGTTCTATAGGCAATTTCAACAATAGGGAGGTGCTTGCGGATCATCGCTCAAGGCGTCTTCCACATAAGGGGGCGAAGGGCGGGGTTCAGCCCGACCAGCAGGGTGCGGTGGCAGAGCGGGGAGTGGTAGAAGGAACGGTTCAGGACCGACTTGTGTAGTCTGGCCGAGGCCAGGTCGATATCTGGAGGAGAGCAGACAACCCTCAAGGCCGCCATGCGTTGCCGGTGTTCTATCAGGAGAACGAGGGGGGGAAGGCAGGCCTCAATGGCCAGGATGGGGATCGGTGTAGAGGAGAAACAGTTAGTTACCCATCTTTGGACGCAATGCCAGAAGACGTCTAACCTGTCCTGCATCTTTAATGGGGGCGTGTAGAGGTCTGCGCCGTACAGGAGGGCAGGGGCAAGGAGTGAGACGCCAACCTGTGGCAGAGATATAGTGGAAGGCCTTTCCCCGGGGGGGAGAGTCTTTTGATCGTGTCCAGGGCGCCCTGGGCAAGAGACAGTCTTGTGGTGAAGTGAGTAATCGGAGAGAGGGAGGGCGTGAACCAGTATCCTAACCACCTCACCTCATCTTTAGGGGAGAAATATAGGTCGTCTTCAAGTAGTAACCAGAGGTGGTATGGTCTCATATACTTAGTATATAAATAGCTGTTTAACCTAGGACAAGGGCCTGGCAATAGTTGAGTAGCCTTGGGTACTCTACGCGGCAGGGTAACCTTTCGGGAGTAAGTTCTCATAAAGTCAAGGATTTATGGGAACGTTACACAGGCCTCCGAGACTACTTTTATGGTCAACTGGAGGACTTCCAGAGCGGTTATAGGCATAAGAGGACAAAGTTACCCTACCTTGGGAATTTGGCCATTATGCCCATGGACCCCAGTTACCCTACTGAGGTGTCCAAGTTACCCTACCTTCACCGGCAAAGTCATCCTAGAACATAGAGGTTGATTGCCTCACATTCTATGGGCTCTTAGATGTTCATGGGCGCACAAGCACCTGCACGGGGTGGCCTCACACCTGTGCAAGAGTGGCCCAAACATGCTATTGAACTTGGGCGAGTTTTGCTAATACCCCCCTCTGGCCCCAGTGTTGGGACGGCGCGTCATAGGCAGACAGCTGTATAGTTGCTTGTTTGCTAGTAAAAAGACGTCATTAGAGCGGCTGCCGTAACAGCCTATAAGTCGTTGCCGTCTGTCCGACTGAATGTCGTTCGCAGGATATATAGAGGGAGTATGGGTAACCGCCCAAATAGGCATTGCCCATATATGGTCTCTCCGGCACCTAGGAGTCTATCTTAGCCTACAGGTAGTAGGGTAGTCTTCCTAGTGGTACTTAGGTAGTCCAAGGAGGCCAGGGCGCTTTCGGGACAAATATCTCAGTAACCAGCCTGGACCTTCTCCCTTTGATTTGTAGCATTACTATGGGTTCTCAATGGACTCTAGAGGTATGAGTCTTATCATGGTAGAGTATGTCCCGAGAGGCTGGCTATGGGTAGCGCTCATTTAGCCAACCATCAGCTACATCTCACCGGGGGAGCTTGCATGTCAAATTATCACCTTGAGTAGTCGCGTAGATTAAATGATGGACTGCATAGCTTGTATAGACGAAACTACCACTGGGCCAGTCAGTCCACCACCTAGATATTGATTCCGGTTGTTGTCATAACAGTTAGCCACTGGTATGACTTCGATAGGAAGAGTTTTTCCATCTGCGGTTGTATTGGAGATGCATTGTAGAAACTCATATCCTATTGACGGAGTTAAGTGTACCCAAGTTGGTCCGTTACTTCCGGCAGGATAATGCCTGATGGAGGGTAGACCTCGGACAAGCCCTGTGCAGGACTGGATACTTGTACAAGGTAGGAGTAGTGGTGAATGTCAAAGGCTTAAATCTGATATCTACTTAAGTTTAAGCGTTTGGTATTCTACTTCAATAACCAACTTTCCTCTAGAGAACTTATTGAGAAAGCTTTCAGCTTAACGATATTAACTTTTACCGTTTGATTCTTTTGAATTATTTACCTCATCTTTATCTTCTACTTTGAGTATTTGGTGTGGTCGCAACCTTAGAGTTCACCTCTCCATAGGGTGCCCCCGTTACACCTGGGTGGTCAAAGGCAACCTAACATTGTGAAGCTTCTCTCTGCTAAAGTTATACTCGATCTTAAGAAAAATCTATTTTATTAACTTCTATTCCCGAAAGATCAAATGTGTCAGCAACCCGAGTGAAACCCTGGGGAAGAACAACACTAATGAGTAAAAGTGTTCAAATACAGGCCTATACCACTCTTCAGTTTAAGCGAAAGATAAACATTCATGAGATTTCACAGGAAACTGGTGTCTTACAAAGCACCTGCTTCAACATTATTTGAGAATCCAAAAAATGTTCCCCTGAGAATGAAAATGATGACCTTTGTGTCATGGAAAACCAGGCCCTAAAGACCAACTCTCTGAAAGGATCTTTAATTGAGGAGGAAATAAGGAGTGTCTTATACAGGTTACTGAGTCAGATAGTGCACACTGTCACATGCCCTATAGTGATCTTGCCACTGCTGATAATTTGTATTCCCAGAGTAACATGTAGTAAGATTGATGTATTTAATTTAAATAAATTAATGTTAGCTGAACTTCAGGTAAGCAGAAACCCAGTGAAGAAAATACTGGCCAAAAACATTATCCACCGCACTAAGGCCAGAGAAAAACCTTGTTTAAAGCCTGAACAACAAGATGCACAGTTGCCTCTTGCCTTTTGCTTGCAGTACAGGTATCCAAATTGAGCAGAGGTAATATTTACCGATGAAAACTATTTTGAGATAAAGGACCTACAATACAGATGAGCAAGAGCAGTACTTCCACAACCCAGTCAGGTCTATCTTTCACAGAACTTGAATGTGAATTTTCCAAAAAGGGCAACTGTTATGTTCTGGAGAGCCATTCTTGATGATCATGCTGGTAGAATAGTCCTTCCTTTATTTATTTTATATACATAGTTTTTAATTTACAATAGGTTTAAAAATATCCTATCATCTCTATACTACACCTTATGAGACAAAGGAGCAAAAGAAGGATGCGGAAATCCAACTCTAGCATGAATATCAGCTGAAGCTGAAAGAGGTAGTACAGCTTGTAGCAATGGGGCTTGAACCCACTCATCTCTCAGAACTGAGGGAGCAAGGAAAGGATAGAAAAGACGGTATAAAATGGTTCATCTATCATGAATGTACCCTTAACCTCCTGCTCTATCCTTGTACTCAAACAACCCACAACACAAGTCCAAACTTCTCATTATGGCGGACAATGCTCCTGCCTACATCCACTACTATTATTCATGTTCCTGGGAGAGTTTGTGTTTTCAAAAGCTAGTTTGGCCCACAAACTCTCCCAACCACAATCCTATTGAAACGATATAGTATGAGATAATGGATCAAATACAGGAGAGATTGGGAATATAGATGACTGCTACTGGCATTCGGTAAGTAGTGCTGGACGATTGGCTTAACTATCCAGTAGAACGGATAAATAAACATATTGATTCAAAGCAATTGCGCATTACAGCTTGTATTTTAGATGAGAGAGGGAATAGGTTTAATTATTAGTTTTCTTCTTTATACTTTTAGTTTCTTTTCCTTTCCATTTCACATAATTCTTCATTTGCTACGAGTGACTAGCCATGATTGTTTTGTATATTAATTCCTAATTCTTTTATCCTTAATTACACTGTGCCCCCCGCCACCCTGGTTCTCTTGTTCCTATTGTGTGTTTCTCAAGCTCTGTTTTCACTGAAAGGTACTTCTCTGCAGGTCATATGCACTCAGCCTTGACACATATGAGGACCCGGTCGTGTTCACAAATGTCATGCGAATGCGAGTAGTATCATACTATGCTCAATCTGAATGAATACTTATGATAGTACTCGTGTCTCCGCGCCAAGAATTGGCACCCGTTTTGGAATAGTCACTTGGGACCCATGTGAAGTATAGCGTTGATGCTGCTTTTCTTGAATGACGGTGATACCAGTAAATATCTTCTAACCCCCCTACTCAGCATTGCAAACCTCTTGTAACGTGTCGTTTTTGGGGTTGGAGGGGGGGGATCACCCAATAAACACCCTTGGAGCCTTTCTCACGATGGCTTCATGTCTTTGGGATTCAGGCCACGATGCTCGTTTCCACCCTGGGATTCGGGCCACGAGGCTCGTTTCCACCCTCGAAGTCCAGGTTTGAGTTCGTCTTGTTCTCCCTGGCACCTGGAGAAGGTGCGGTACGAAGTCTTTCCTTCCGGAGCGGGGTCAGTGCTGTTCGTTGCAGCTTGCGGTTATCAAAAATAGAGTTTTACCTCGAAATTGTTATCCGTTTGTGGTCGGTTCAGCCCGTACGTTATTTCGGTCGGTTCGATAAGGAAACACTGTCTACCCTACCTGGCCTCTCGTGGCCAGGAGGCCTCTTCGTGAGGCATTGTTGGAGCCGGTGGAGGAGGGGGTGGCTCGTCGAGTTTGCTGGCGTGGCTGGTGGATGGTGCGCTGTGGCATGGTGGAGGGATTTTTGCGGGTGGCCGGGGTACCCTTTGGGCGATCGGTCGGCGTGGGTTTTCTTTTGTTGGGCTGCGAGGTGGCTATTGGCCACGGTGGTGATTATTTTATTGTTGTTGGTGTGGCCGTATACTAGCCATGAGGCTCGGCTTTGCTATGCTTTGTGCGGTTGGCTCCATACCAGAGGGGCTGCGGGTTAAGGCGGTGTGGGCTGGCGTACCCCGAGGATATGTACTGCTGTAAGTAGCTGTATGCCTGGATTGGTGATGCTTCTTAGAATGAAATTAGTAACCCCTACTCAGAAGTTACATGAGCATTATGCGTTGAACCTAGTATCCCCTCCGCATGCTTGAACTCGTAATAAATTTACATGAAAGTTCATACAGAAACGATCAATAAGTTCTGATACCATTCGTCACCTTCACCGAATACCCGTGTAGTTTACAACCACCCCCTCCTCCTACTACCCCCAAGCAGCTCAAACGCTATACTTTTTATAGGTTCACAGTGACTATTCCAAAACGGGTGCCAATTCTTGGCGCGGAGACACGAGTAGATGCTATTATCAAGCTACTTTTTTCATTTTTTCATAACCTGACTTAAAATTAAGCCAAAACTTCTTTCACTTATGATACCTTTATAATTCTCTTCAATTCAAAATAATTATAAGGCGATAGAACACCGGCACCCAAAGTCATGCACCCAAACCGATTCAATCAATTTTAAACTTTGCTACTGGCATTTCAAGGTTTCTTCAAGATTGCTAGCGGGAGACCCTAGTTTTCTAGAATTGTAAATTAAAAGAATTTTGGTATGATATCAGTTTCTATCCTTATTTTGAGGGCTTTTTTTTAACCTTCTGTGCATACTGATATTTGTCTGACCTTTCTGTTGACAGCCTTCTCTCCCCTCCTGGGACGAAACAGTCTCGTCATTTGCCCGCCCCACACCGTCTTGGATGGACGGGATGACTAGGAGCACCGGTTTTATACCCCCCACCACCCCAAGCTATAGCGGCCTGCACGCAGGCGCCATTCCAGAACATCAAGCGCAATGACAGTACGGTACACCACCCGCGCCCGGTGAAGGAAAAATGCAGTGAGCAAATCATTTCATAAGACAGAAGTCAGGAGTACGAAAAGTATTGTAGTCACCGTACTGTGCCGGCGCTTTACTTGCGCATTCCCAACCTCGCCACACCATCCAGAAACATAGAGTTCATACTATGACAACTCGTTCATTGAGTAAAAACCGAACACAATGGACAATCGCGGATTTCGCCCGTAGCTACCTAGCTAGATACGATATAAAGAAAGAGAAGACAAGGTTCACCGCTGTAGGGATTTTCCAAGATAGGGCTAGATACCCCCCAGAGAGAAAGTAAAAAACACAAAATGAAAAAAGAAAGAAAAAAACGTCCTTGGAGGAGATGTAGATAGATAGGTGTATGTCATCAGACCATACTCGTAAAAGTACGAAAGCAGGAATGGAAAGGAAAGGAACTATGACAAAGATAAACTAAGAAACGCCACAAGACCCAGGGTGTGTGTGTGTGTGAAATATAGTATCAATGCAAAACATATGATGCGGGGATAAAAGAATCCCGCCTGCTACCCAGTGCTTTACCACTAAACATCTGTCCTTCTCAGACAATTTGGGGACTACAGATGGTAAGTTACTCTGCGCAATTGGCTAAACCGAATGGTTGAGTTCCCGTTAGCCAGCTACCTAGTTGATATCTAGTGGGTGTGATGCAATAGGATTATGAATATATCGTCCAGGTATCGCTGGGCTGTTGTTCGATCCCGTGAGGTATTTGATATGACTAGCCGCTTTTTGTTCGTTTCCAAGAAGTTGCCTAGTGTTCGTGACTAGGTCCTCCCTCCCGATGTGCGAGTGAATAGAGTTGGAAGTGAGTGACTACGGTTCCCAGAGCCTTCCGCGACCTCGAGCGACTCCTCCAGGGGGCGGCCCGCGTAGGGTATAACTAGTTGCGGAATGGTTTCCCCTAGAAAACTCAGGGTCGATGGGTTGTTCGCTAGCACGGCTATTACGTCTTCCACCCCTTGCGCCGCCCCTGCCACCACCCTTACTAAAGCTACCCGACCTCCCACCACGACCCGGGCCAGTTGGAGAGACAGGGCTCATTAAAGCTTCGTACCTCTGTTTCCTACTTTGGAAATCCCAGCTCTCGGTATCAATCATCTGCTCAATAGTAGCAAGGTCGACGGCTTGAACACCAAACGCGGCTGCCCAATTGCGAAGCTCTTCATAGTTGGTAACTAAGATCACTGGATCTTCCACACCATCCTCAGAGACTGACCTTCGTTCCCCCGAGCTATGTATTTTGTAAAGCATGGAGTTGAGGATCTTCTGGACCCAGACTGGCGGAGGCATCGTCCCGACTCCATTACTATTACCACTCGCTAGCACCGGGGGGAGGAGTAAAGCAGCGGAATTTTCCGGCAGCCGAAATTTCTCGCATTCCGCCCAGCTTACGAACACCTCTGCCGCACTCAGTACCTTCGCCCCTCGGATAGGCTTAACTTGGCAACGCTCGAGATAGCGAATAGTCTCCCTAGAATTGACGTTCTTGGGATCTGTTCCTTTCTTCGTATCATCGAGCGCATCCAAAGCTATCACAGCCCATTAAATAAGCTTCTATCAGGAGATAAGCCAAAAGGGGCAGGGAAAGCCCAAAATTCGGGAAAACCTACTGCAAAATGGCACAGCTAGGGTAATAAGGCCCTCACTGACCCATGTCTTAAATCCGGCAATTTTTACCGTGAGCACCGATTCATCGGCAACGCAATGAAAAACTTTGCGTACAGGGGGCACAAGATTTCGGTCGTGATCGACCTGGGTTTGAAGTTCGTTAACCGTGTATTGAAGACGAGCTACAGCAAATCGCTCGAGCTGAGAAAACGAGATAAAAAAGTCAGTCCTTATAACCCTTTCACGATGGAGTAGACAAATAGAGAGAGAGGAATGAGGGAATTACGAGTTTGGGATTGCCTCGAGGTTCCATTCTTGATCATCTTCTGGAGGGGTTTGGCTATGGTTGTGTTTGTTCTGGAAGAGCGGGGAAAATGGTTGTATCCGTGTTCAACCGTGAGGGCCCAGCAGATACCGGTATGAGGGAGAATGCGTCGTATAAGTACTCGAGACTCGAGTATAGTACAAAGTTGTAAGTAAGGCGTGACGGGAAGGAAGGGGGGTGAGGATTAGGGAAGGGGGCCGATAAGAATTACAAGACAGCTGCTCTTTTTTCTCTTTCTCTTTCTTTTCTTTTTTTTCCTCACTGTCTCTGTGTGGGTGTACGACACCGGTGCCAGAGGGAGGATTAAAGGCGGAGAAGGAGGAGGAGGAGGAGGAGGCGGAGGCGGAGGAGGAGGAGATGATAGGGTGGAACAGGTAGGGAGAAATGGTACCGGGGGATGTTGGTTGGTTGACAGGTTGCTTGATGAGGGAGTTGGCTGACTGAGCATTGATTGGATTGGGTTGGGATGTGAGGGTGGAGAGGCTTGCGGGCGGTGGAAGGCAAAAGTGATCTGGGCTTAGCCGAAACCACGGACTCAACCATAGATAAGACAAGAAAGAAAAGAAGAAAAAAACGCCCCCTACCGACACAGGATCATACTCGACCGCACCAGTACCGTACCGGTACTGTCTGTACTCGTACATTTTTTTTTATTTTTTTTTGTTAAATCCGCGGTTTATTTGTAGCTAGCTAACGGGAAAATCCATGGTATCGACCCTGAGGTATGACCTGAAAACCCAATAAACAAAAGAAACTTAACATCCCCAAATAACAATATAAGATGACAAACATCACAGCACTCCCGAACACTAATTGAAAAACAATTTAATAACTCATGAAGCCAAATCGGCATTTCGCGTATAAGGAAAAACTCCTCCCCTCACCGGGAAGTTAATCCTGTTGCCTATCACATAAGAAACCAAACCCTTAACCTGGGCAAGTCCCCTCTTTCCCCTCTTCGACGTCTCCGAGCCTGAAGCTATGTCAAAATATTCCGTCGGGTACCCCCATCTCGCGCTAGCCAGCGCAGGGCATCTAACAACATGTTCCAAAGTCTCTGGTTCAGTCCCACACCTGCTGCATGTGACGTCCCTATCTTGGTTTGACCAATCTGTGTGCGCATTAAGGTAACTTTTGTGTGCCCTCATCTGGTGGATCCTCCCAGCCTGGAACTTTGGCAGACTCATGAAACTCCAGCAGTCCCGGAATATGTTCCTGTATTCGTAATAGGGCGGATAATCCCAATTCGCCCACTTCTTCCAAATCGTTTTCCTAACTCCCTCCTTGGCCTTCACGTAAGCTTCTGCGTCTTCTGGCGTGACCTGTGCAAGTTTTGACGGCTTCATCGGCACCTTGAGATTCGGGAAAACAGCCACCGCCGTGGCCACCACCTCATCCATTGGTAGTCTAGTCTGCTGGGTGGTAGTAGCCATAGAGGACCGTCTGTACTCGTACAGCACATCATGTACTTGTATCATACTCGAGAGCATGCTATTCTAGCAGGTGTAAGTTAGAGCATGAACAGGGCATAGCGTGGAGAAGACATCGGAACGCAGAAAGAAGTTTACCCGCCGCAGCTCGCAGGGCCCAAGAACTTGCTCCACGGGGATAAAGACGAGAAAAGGAAAACCCCCCCGCTGTTCTAGAAATCTTCTATGATATTATAAGCCTTCTCACTCCTCGCCTGCCCACTGCCTCACCACATAATTATTTTTTTTGTGGCCGTGCAAAATACTATGATACTCTACTTGGCACATAAATTTACTCGTGCATCCTGTCACTGTCATCGAAGACATCTGGTCTAGAATTCCACGCAACATCGGAGACAGACATGAAATGTTTTCTATTTATTGCCTTTCAACGCCCCTTTTAATAGGACCACACAATCAACACGCCCCGGCGAAACAACTGCGCCTTGATGCACCCTCTGTACTATCGTAGTACTGTTGGAACGACTGAGCCTACTTCTCACAACACCGGTATCTGATCGGATATCATAGCGGTACTTGTAATCCTACGGGATTCCGAATTCCATTATTCTAAGATATATCACCTCACATGAGCGAATCTGCTATCAGGTTTCTGGAGAGGGATTAAATCCATAATCATTACCGGCAGCGCATCACATCGAACCTGAATTCACACTCTTTTTCCTACTCAAAAAGTAAGATATCACAGCGTAATGCCACGGGCAGATACCACAGCATTATTAGTTATTACCTACGACCAAAGGCGGCCGTAGGCTACAAGTATATGACGTAAAAACTTCAAATTTAGTTCTTTGAGGTTGGGCCAGATTTCTCATCAGCCCTCTGAGCCCACTCACTAAATCCCAATAAAATTAGTTAGACCAGACTAGGTAATGTGAGAAATAAATAAAGCGAGCAAAGGCCACTTCGCACCCACACGTGAGTTAAGGGTGGAAAGGTAATATTGGCGATGTGTAAAAAAAAAAAAAGTGAAAGTGCGCTCACGTCCACGACCCGTCGTAGATTTTCTTCCTCCCTCCAAAGCCGGCTAACTGAAGAGCAGACTCGATAACCGCAGCCGTGACACCGGTGCCGCACATGAGTTTTTTCTCAACCTCATCAGAGGGATCGACTCCTTTGCTAAGTAAAATCTTACCAAGTTCCTCTCCAGATCGCAGCTTTTTAGTAACGGGGTCGACAAGTTCACTAAAAGGCACGGAGATGGATCCAGGAACGTGTCCAGAAGGAAGCCCTAATTTTCCCCCAAAACCAGTCATACCCAGAGTGCAAAAACGCAGTACCGGTATTTCTATAGTTGACAGCAAGGCTAAACTCACCTGGCCTGGGTTCCGGATCGTTGCCTGAGAACCTCCCCTGCGGCCTGGCGTCCAAAATTTGAACGCCTCCTCTCCCGCCTTCCTTCGCAATTTCTAGTATCTCCTCGAAGGAAGAAACAAGACTCAAGTCTGGCTCGGTGATGGGGTACTGCGTCCTAACCACCTGTCCAACTGGGCCCTTCTCGACAGGAAACCCCTGCTCGACCCATATCTTGAAATTATTCAAAAGGTGAACCCTCGGATGACCAAACACTCGGAATGTCCAGGCAGCCCTGGGTGCGCTGAAAATTCCAAGCTGCGGCGAGTCGTATAGTACGACCGTGTCCTCCCTTCCAACGCCCATTTCCGACATTGCCTCGGCGAATGTTTTTCCAGTCGGCAACATGTGTGGGTAAGGGGAGTCGTGATCCTTGATAACATCCAAGTCAAAGAAGCGGGCTGTTGGGATACGTCGCCTTCCAAATCCCTCAATGCCTTTGCGGGGGTCGTTAGGCAGGTACCATTCTGCTGAGATGGGGATCACGCGTGGAGTGATAGGGTTGGGAAGGGGTGGGTTGGCTTCTAAGGCCTTTGCGAGCTCAACCGGCTCAAGGATGCGGGAGGAGAAAGCCCGGCTTGTGGTAGTCATAGGGAATTTTGAATTGAAGATTGTTGGTCTCAGCTTTAGCATGCTCACCAGGCCAAATGATGTCTTGGTTAAGGCCATTCTGGCGGAGGAGCGGAGTTGGCCGGATTGAGGATATTTTTCGAAGCGGGTGGTTCTGGCAGGCTTACGGGTGGGTACTGTGGAGTGATTAAAACTTAGAAGAGACTATGATATGATAGAAGCTCAACTTGTTTGACCAAGTACTCGAGTAAACAGACCCTAGACCCGAGAAGTTCCCGACAACAATAGGTTCCCGGAATGGTGTCCGTCGTTTAGATTCCCAAACTGATATCATATCATACTAAGTTACAGTATCATAACTCCCGTAAGAACTCTTGTGTTTTGCTATGTACTAGTACAGTATCCTCCCCAGGACTCTAATTGCCCGATTCAGAGCCAAGAGCTCCCAAGAAGGATTAGAGTTTTCTCAACATGGTATAGTCTGAACCCTCTAGACCTATTGGGCCCATTAACTGGTATTCGCCATTCTACTCCGAGTATCATAGGGGAAGGTTGTCAAACCGAACCAATCGTAGGTTGATGCGGGAATTTCCGCTGATACTCTAGCAGTTAATCCCACGAGTCCTTATGCTACCCTATCAACACGGATCCTCACCACAGCCCCCGCAGAGGCCACTTCGACAGCAAAGCTTACCCCACCTTCACACCTCTATCCATTAAACCAAATCCCACAAACATCACCACAAGCCCAACAAGTCATGAAAGTCAAAATAAAAAAATGGAACGCAGTAGCCAGCTGGCGCTGGGACGTTCCCGAAGATGACGTCTGCGGAATCTGTCGCGTCCAATTCGACGGAACTTGCCCAAATTGTCGATTTCCTGGGGATGATTGTCCACTACGTTTGCCACTCCCACCTCACCTCGCGTCGCTCTCTTCCCCCTCTACAATTCGAGGGACTGGGCTAACCGGCAGGTTTTAATAATTTCTAGTTGTCGGAAAATGCGGACATTCGTTTCACTTGGTTGGTAGTCCTCTTGTTTGTTCATTCTTTTTGGGACTCAATGGTTGAGTGGAGATGAAATAAGGGCCGAAGCTAACATCTCCGGGGAGGAAACAGCATTGTGTAAACGATTGGATCCAAACGGAAAGCTCGAGAGGGCTCTGTCCAATGTGCCGGCAGAAATTTGAGTTCGTCGCTGAGTAAATGCTACATAAGAGAGCTTTAAGGGTCGGTTGAGTCGGGTCAAATCAAGTCAAGTGAGGCCGGGTCGGGGGGAGGCGTTCTGGTCGGGCCATTTGGAGTGAAAGCTCCCCTGGGTTTAGTGATTATACCATCAGGCTCTTTAATTCTCGATCGCACAATATGATACTCAATTCTTCTCGCTCAAATTCCAATCTGGCACTGTGCAATACTATCTCTCTCTACAGCACTCGCCAAGCCAACAATGCCCAAGACGGTATTATTCGCGTCGCGTCACGCACCGCGGAGGAACACGTGACCGGAGCCTCAACTTCGCTCTAGCAACGAGTAACCTCGAATGACCAAAACCCTCCAACTTAAAGCAAGGCTACAATACCATAGCTCCTATCACCTATCCCTCGACGTCTACCGGTACCACCACAACCACTCTCCCTACCTGCCTTCACGCAACACATACAACCACAACAAGGGCAACAAGGACAAAGAGAGGAAAAAAAAGACAAAAAACCCCACAACCCCCCAAAACAAAACAAGAAAAACCCCCACGAATGACAAGCTCCCGCCCCCCCCACGCCCACCGCTTCTCCTCCTCCCCCTCCCCCTCCCAACACCCATATCTCTCCTCCACCCCCCCAGCCTCAACCTCTCACACCTCCACCCCACAACCGCCTACCACCACTGTCCCCCCTCACTCCAGCACTCCACAACCCCAATCCACTCCCCAAACCTTAACCCCCTTCTTCACACTAATCTCCAACCCAGGCGGCACCACCCATAAGCACCCGGTAGTCCACTACGTCTTCTCCGACGATGACTTTGACCCCTCCTCCAGCTCCAGCGGTGGGGGCCAAGGGCAAGAGCAAGAGCGCGTAGTGGTAGTCGGCATGAAAGCGGACGGGGAATCGGTTGCGGCAGCGCATAGTTTGTCCGATGACTGGCAAGTCGTTGGTGTCGATGTTGCTCGTGCTCCGCAATGGATGGCCGGAGATGAGGATGGGGGCAGTGCGGGAGCAAGCGGGAGTGGTGGGGGAATGATGGTGACCATTAGAGGGTCGGAGGTGCCGAAGGTTGGGTCGATGGCGGCAACAGCTTCTGGAGCTACGGGAGGGGGGAAGGAGACACTGTATGAGCTTGCGGAGATGTACCACGAAAGGTTCGTTCCTACTCACTTGGGTTGCCCCCCCCGCGCACTGGATACTGCTGACACCGAGTGACATTCTGATAGAATGGCAGAAATCAAAAGCGTTATCGAATACGCCGAAAAGTCAGCCAGCGCCAGTATTAGCGCTGAACCGGAGCCTTGAATCTTCACCCACCAATGTTATTTTCTTACGACTATTTACTCTGCTTTCATCACTGCAGAGACGCCAAACTGGAAACGGGGGGACTACTGCTTTCTTATCTACCATCTCCGCTTACTTCTCTCTCATCTCGTCTTATCCTTATCGGGGGCGTTCAATGGCCGGAATTGCTTTTTTTTTCTTTTCATTGGAGTTTTTTTCTTCTAAGCTCTCGCCGTGCTGCATGCCGCGCGCGGAACCAGAACGGCTCTTCTCTCTCTCTTTTTCTAAAAAAAAAACTTGATATCAATTACAATAATGAAATCGAGCTGAACCGAACTGGGCTGGGCCCGAATTGCTCCAGCAAGGAGAGCAAAAGCTAATATATAGGAAAGAATATCCAGCTAGTACAGTATAAGATGGCAAAATATAGTTTTAATCATGACATAACCTGCTTCACTGATAGCGCAACAGTTGTCATTGTCGGCATCTAGACGGTGAGAACTTGATGTACAATATAACCTGGAACCAAGAAAAAATCAAAACACCCAGAAAACCTTAGCGTTATGCAAACAATAGAGACCAAATGGCTGATCCAGAGGGAAGCAAACAAAGTGAACCATATACAAGATGCAAGAGTGAAGGAAGTGGTATCAGATAACAGTAGAAAAGGGAAAAGAAAAGAAAAGAAAAATATCAAAAGAAACTCTTTCACAACGACCTTTACCCTTTTGGTCTCATCGAGACCTCTTCCTGTTACCAGCAGTTATCGGCGCTGCTGGTCCGGTTGCACCGCCAGCAGAGTACCCCCCTCTGGCAACCGCAAGCTTCTGTCCTCTAGTTCTCTTTGCTGGGGGCTCGTCGTCCTCGTCTTGCCCACCCTCTCCACCATCGGCACAACTCACCCCACCACCCCTAGCGGGGATGCCAGTATATGCTGCGATATCTGTTCCGAAGAAGATTTTGTGGGCGTAGGCGGGGTGACCGGTCGTTGCAAGTTTGCCAAAAACGCCTGATATTGAGTCAGTCGGCTCTTCATGTACATTTTTGTTCGGTGAGTGGACCTCTTTCTCCCCCAAGGGGGTACGGGTAGAGTTTTTCCTGCGCGCCACGGGCTTTAACAGGAGCTCCTCGTGCGGCTGTGTATGCGGGAGCGTGGTCGGATACTCGTATGCTCGGCGTTTGGGGGTCTCGCCGGTCGGGATGTACTCTTGTAGAGGCGCAGATTCAATGTTCCCACGCAACTCTGAGAGGGGTTGTTTAGTTGTTGAGGTGAAGGGCTTGAGGAGCTCTTTCGACTGCGAGATCTGCTCCGACATGTCATTGCCAAGGGAGTCCAAGTCCTCCGTGAAACCGATCAATTCTCCCTCCATACGACTATACGACTCGCGAACGGCTTCTGACAGCCCGCTGAGATTTTGCGTGAAAGCCTCGAAATGGGCTTCATTCTGTGATCGTGCCCGAGTAACAAATTCGTCCAAGGCCTGCATTTGCACTCCAACGTCTTGCATTTGTGCATCCACCAGACGGACTGTCTGTGCATTGATCGCCTGTGTTGTGGCTTGGATCGACGCATTGTGCTTCTCAGCATCCTATAGACCAGGTTTATATTAGTTTGCTGTCACCCACCAAGAGAGCGTAGAACAGAGCACTTGCCTGCCAATCCTGTACTAATATTTTCTTGAGCGAGTCTTGAGAGATCACCAACTCATTGATAAATTTCTCCTCTCCCCCAGACCACTGTTCCATGCCAGCATTATATTGCCTTGTAGCCTCATCAAGCTCCTCTTTTGCACTAAGGATCTCACCCTGTACCAACTGAACACGCTTGGTAAGACGTTTGTCCTGATCCTCTGCCGTGGCGTTGACAAGAGCGGCTATTTGGCTGATCAGGTTTTGTCGGTCTGTGGCAGCCCGCTCGCGTTCCTCCCTAAGAATCAAGTCAAGGCTAGATTGTGCGGTATCAGTAGCAATAACTGCCGCGGTGGTAGCCAAGCTGAGCTGAAGCCGAAGTTTTTCAGCTTCAGCCTTTTGGGCAATGATACGTTTCTCTGCCTCATCGAATATCACCTTGAATTCTCTACCAAGTTGATCATACGAGTTATGGAGCTACATAAACGATAAGCTGTTGGACACATGTCCTACTAGGCGCCATGGGAGTGAGTATCTCCTTACCTGAACACCGAATTTACCTAAATCCTCCACTACCTCGGCAGAAATCCTCTGGGCAGCTTCATTTAGTCCCTTCAAACCTTCACCAACCTTCTGCTTCACATCTTCTCGCAAGATCTTGATCTCTTCCAAGACTTGGTTCATTTCGTCTTTGGCATTCATTGTCTCAGCCGATAATTCGGCCTCTTCATTATCGAATCCCCCAAAACGAGCCTCAATATATTCGTACGCAGATTCAAGCTTTTTGACTTCCGTAGCGACAAATGTCGACATCCTTTCGGAAACACAGTCCGTGATTTTCTCTTGCCGCTTAGTGAAAGTGCCGATCTCCTTCTCGACAAGCTCGGTGATAGTTGAAACCTGCCCCGAGGATTTCATCCAACTGCTGTGGTTGACCACCTCAAGATCCGTCATCCTGCGGATTTTGGCGTGCAGACCACTGACGTCGTAAACAGTTTCGTCAAGCCTTGTGATCAGCTTTTGTCCAACGGCCTTAAGCTCCTCTTCGGTTTTCTCATGAGCTTCCCTTAAGACGGTCTCATCGGCAAGATCTTTCCGGGTACTCGAGAGGTCGGTTTCGGTCTTCCTGAGTTCTCCTTTTGTCTCTTCCAGAACGCCCTTGGTACCCTCGAGTTCCTTTTTGAGGTCCAAGAACAGCCTCATATTCTGCTCAAACTGTTCTCGGGTGTTCTTCATCTGTGTCTCCATAACGTCGATCTTCCTCTGCTGCTCTTCATTCAATATTCTTCGACTCTCACTCTCCTCAGTCATTTCACTGTACGATTCAGTAGTCAAAAAGACACCATTCTTCTGCCGTGTTGCCATGAGATCGCCCTTGAGTTTCTCGATTTCAGTAACATATTCTCGTATCAGAGCCTTCTTAGTCAACATCTGGTTAATCTGTGGCTTATTACGTATATTTTTAGCACGGGCAGCATAGTCCAGAGTCGAAATAGTCTCCTCGAGATTGCTCTTGGCAGGTGATACGGTAGCAATAATGCATGTCTTCGTGCGTCCACCAAGAGAATCTTGTAAAAGACGGGTGAGCTTCGACTCCCTAAAGCGCCATGTCAGACCATATCCAACTGTCAAAGCAAATATCGAAACCCTTACCTGTATGGGATATGGGGAGATTTGTCAACCAAGGCATTGATAACTCTCCCCAGAGTCAAAAGGCTTTGGTTGATCATTCCTGCCTCCCTCGCTCTTTTATTCTCTGCCCCGGATCTCCCAATATTCTCGGACCCAGCCAAATCCACCAAATTAAGCTTTCCAGTCCTCAGCAAATCCTCGCCATCCTCACCGATTTCCTTGACGTGTACGGTAATCGTAAAGACGGTGTGAGATCGCGAACTAAGGTCATTGCATTTTGTCGCCGCAACCTGGCGCTTATGGCTTCCCTCTTGTAATAACTTGACACCATCCTCGGCGTTCTTGATGAAACTCTCCTCCATACCCTGGATAACTATTCCTCTGCGAGTGGAGTCCTCAAAAATCTTAACCTTGTTATTTTCATCCGAGGCAAGCAGGTCCTTAAGCTCTTCGTTGTAAAGCTCGATGAAAGAGCACTTGACAGAATTGTCTGCCTCATCGATACCAAGCTTGTGAAACAACTGGTACAGGGCCCGGGGAATGATACCGGCAGAGTCAGAGTAGGTCCCAAAGTTATCCGTCATATCACCAGACATGGTATAAGTTTTTCCAGTCCCCGTCTGTCCATAAGCAAAGATAGTACAATTATATCCAGAAAGCATCTGGAGAGAAAACCCATCAGCACCGCCATAACAGAAAAAAGGCACAATCCTAGAACAGGGGATATTCACCTCTTCAAGTATAGGCGCAACAACATTATCGTAAATCATATTCTGGTTCGCCTCCGGTCCGAACACGCGATCGAATGTGTAAGTCTTATTACTCAGCGCCAAAGGTCCCATCGACAGGGAGATCTGCTTTCCACGCAAGCCTCCCGGCGTAGAAACGACGACACCGCTATTCTCCCTAATCTCCCTTTCGGAGCGTCCTCTACACCTGACAACGACATTGATGTTTGCTTCATTGTCTTCCTGCTGTGGAGGCGGTTCCTCGACGGGGAAGTCCCTTTTTATGCGTCGTTTGGTCGGCGAGGTATTGCCCCGTGCTCGAGAAGACACCGAAGCTACAGACCCAGCAGGAGAGCTGGGAAGGGCTCCCGCCCCCATCCTCGCGGCGGCCATGTAGGACTGTGGGTGAGCCATGCCATTTCGTGAAGATGGTCGGGCAGTTGCTGAAGCACGCATTGTGTTGGATGATGCGTTTGTCTTTCGAACTCCTCCGTTCTGGAGACGGGAGGGTCCAGACATTATTCTTTGCAAGTTCCTTTCTTTATTTGTTATCGTAAAGGGGAGGGGGATTCCTGTGATATCCTCGGTGGGAGTTTTGCGCAAAGGGAAGGGTTTTGGCGGACTAATTTTTTGTGGTAGTGATGGACTTTATGGGAGGAGACGGGATTGTTTGTTTACCTTTTCCTTGCTTGAAACCCCCAACCGAAAACACAAGCGAGCCGTTAGTAAATAGAGTCAGGTTCACTGGGAATCACTCACTCTTGGCGTCAGGGTTGGCTATTTCTTGGCACGCCAGAGCCCCGAAATTCTGGTGCTCTCGCAGTGTTAAAACCCCGCGTCTATTATATCTATAAAAATATATAAAAAACACTATAACGATCTCCAATGCCATACAAAAAATAACACCTTTCCCCTAATACTCTCAATTCACCATAGGCTCGCTCCAAACATCCCAGATGTCCTTCCTAAATTCAATCCATCTCCATCCTCCAATCTCTCCCTTCCCACCATCTCCACCCTCCCAGCCATCCACGGCCACAGCAAAGTAATGCCCCCTTGATAGTCTTCCGACTTCCAATTTCCACTCTGGTCTCTTCTCGCCATCAACATATACCTCTACCCCGTCATATGCCCCATCCTCCGTATCATGTAAGTTCACCCCCCGGAATTCAATAGCAAGCAGATTTGTCACCAGACCGGTGCCCACAGCCTTAACATACGCCTCCTTCAGTGCCCAATGCAAATACAACATCTTGACCTTCTCGTCGTTCCGCAGCGGGGAGAAGATGATCCCAATCTCGTAATCCGTAAATACCCCAGAAGACCTGAAGCTCTCCAAGAACATCTGCGCAGATTCAGAACGATTGTAGGCATCAGGCACAACATCAACCCCGACCCTCTGCCGCCCTGTTGATGGAGGAGCGATGCGGGCTACCAGGATAACGAGACAGGGCAGTGACGGGTTCCGGGAATTATGGTGTGATACGTTGTAATCCTTCAACTCCCATATCTGTCCCTCGGTTGCTGGAGGCGGGGAGTATGACGGTCGGCCGCTTTTCTCATTCTTGATAATCGGGATTGAGGATAGATCCGGGATCGATGCGCTTGGCTTCCCGCCACTGTGAATTTCTGAGATGACGAGCCGCTGTAAAAGTTGTGATCCAAGGGCTAACTTGCGATCGGCGGTGAAGTGATATTTAGTTACTCGAGCCTGCGTTTCAGGTGAGAGAAGATTGAGCGCTTCCGTGAACTATATTTCACACAGGTTGGTTAGAGTGGAGCTGCAACAGAGGATCTCATAAACCGAACCTCTTCAGAGGTATTCCATAGCGGGGCAACGTCGAGAGCGTACCGGAGCAGCATCTTCTCCCTTGGATCCGTTGGAGGATTGCTCGCGTCTGAGTTGGTGGCGGTTTCGATCTACGGCATCAAATCTGATGATATGAGAGAAAAAAAGGATGACTCAGAAAAGATGTGCAACAAACAAAACCATAAGTAAAACCTACAGCACAGTACCGTACCGGCACTGTACGAGTACTCGTACAGTCGAGGCGAGGTGCCCGAGCATTTAGGATAAGAATATGGATAGTTAGTTTCCACATCCGGCCATCCGGGATAAGCACCTGGTATCAGCACCGTATACAACCGACAATATATTCTGTCATGGAAGTGATAATATGTTTGTAACAATAAAGTTCAACCACTGGTAGGTCGGAATATTCTATCAATCGGTGATTCCTAGCAGTGCAAGTTAGCCTACTAGCACTGCACTGATACAATACCTGCTCTAGATAGAAAGATATTTTGTCTATTTTCCAGGTGCTGGTCCATAAGAAGTGATTGAGCTAGAATCATAGGACCGCCACACCCACACAAAATGAGGTATACAAAAAAATACTATCCAGACAACTTACTTTACAAGGAAGCATTAAACCAAGGCTCTTCAAACAAAAATTGGTCCCACCTTGTTTCTCAGCCCTTATATACGTCTTTATATATTTTTTCACAAAGTCATATCCCAAGCAAATACGAGAAAAGTTACCAGTAGTATGTGTGTTTAGGAGATTCAGAACATATTTCCCTCAAGAAAACAACCAGAAGATAATCCAAAGTGCTTCAGGTGTAAGGATGTTTGAATAAAGAGTGGATCGGTCGACAATAGAAAGAATAATAGGAAACCTATCCGAGCCAAAACACCCACCAGGAAATGTAAAAATAAAAATAAAAACGAAATGACAAGAAGAGAAAGAGAAAGAAAGAGAGATGGAGAATAAAGGAAAGCCCGTCAAAAATCACAGAACAAAATGACATTCCCCGGTACCAAGCTTCAAATTACTCAGACTCCTTCTCCTAGGCTAGATCACGTATACTGCTCCCTAGCGTCCTAACCTACAACACCAATGATACAACTGTGATCAATGAATCACCGAACGTTGGGTGTCTCTTGGATGTCATCGGTGACGACTTGAGTTGGTGCAATTCTCCGCCTCTTTTTATCGCCTCCGGTAAGCGCGTCCGACGTACCTTCAGTTCCACCACCTTCCTGTTTCGCTGGCCCTTCATCCCTCTTCCCTAAAACACTGGAGTTTGCACTCAGTGGAGTCTGGGGTGGGGTAGTCAATGGTACTCCTGCCACAGATGCTGCCACACTAGGTAGGCTTCCAACAGTAGGTCTGGGATTGTTGATAGCAGTAGACCCCAGTGTGCTAATAGATGAGGATGATGAAGAGCGTGTCGGGGAGTTTGAATGACGAGTCGGGGGTGCCGGAGAGACCGGCAGGACCGGTGTTAGCGGGGTCTTGTGGGTCGGGGTAGGGTTTGAGGTTGGATGAGTAGGAGTTCCGGAGGGAGTTGTTGCTCCTGTACTCGCAATTGGACCTGTGTACTTCTCACCCAGCTCACCGAGGGAGAAAACGACCACAGAGCAAAATCCATCCGTAGATGTCATCAGCAGCGTGTTCCCATCCGACGACCTATATAAATTTGAGGTTAAACGACTGTTAAGGTGGACAGGGGAGGGATTGAAGGAGAATGGGACCAACCACGTAAGATCTGTGAAGGCTGCATAATGTAAATTGCTAACCACGCAGAGTGGCGTCTGTTGCTGAGTATCATATATAAGAACGGCATCTTGTGTTGCTACAGCATATACCATTCTATATGGCAGCGAAAAGGCCGCGTTAGAAGGCGCACTCGTATTAGGAGTCGAGGCAGCGGGGTCTGGCCCAGATGGCTGAGAAGCCGGAGCTCCTGATGCCACACCGGATGGCCCCAATGTATCATTTTGACCGCCGACCGCTGGCGGCGGTAGCAAGGAAAGAGCATCCTCAGGCGAAGATGTATCGACGGTTATATGTTTTGTCGCTACCGACGACTTCCGGAACGTATATAACACAGGGGAACATTTGACCGCTATTGAAGGCTTTTTATGACCTGGTAGATGGGCGATAGGTGGTTTGTTCAATCCTGCCCGAGTGTATATATATACCGTGTTGATTATATCGTCTGCCGTCCTTGCCCCGTCTCCAGTAGTAGGATTAGAAGTCCTGTATTGCCCGGCCGGGGTAAGCAAAAGACTTCCGTCCGGAGTAAATGTCAGCCGACGGAAGAATGATGTCAACGCCTCATTATAGTATATATTTGCATTTTTGACACCCAGGCCATGAACTTTTGGTGAGAATTCCATTGGCTTCACTGCTGGGAGAGGCAAAGCTGGGGAAGGAGATGTAGAGCGACGAAGCGACGGAGATGAACTAAATGAACTCCTGCGGCTAGCAGCAAGTATAGGTGGGTTCATCGGAAGCGAGAAAGATGTAGGCGTTCCAGGAGTTGACGGAGCAGGAGAAGCAATAACCGGCGCATCGCCAAGCGGAAAGTTTGTACCACGCGCGGAAAAGTCGGGTGGGGCAGGACTGCTCGAGGATACTCTTCTACGAGGTGGGAGATCCATCCGTGAAATCTTGCCATGCTGGGAAAGAGAAAACTGGCCGTCCTTTGATTTGAGTGTATAGATATGAACCGAGCGATCAGAGCTCTGGGTGGCTACAAATTCGTTTAATGGATCCCAAGCAACGCCTTGGACATAATGATTGTGTTCGGCAATTTGACGAACCATTTGACCTTTAGATATAGGTTATGAGCATACAGTGCTATAGATTCAAACACTAGGAACATACCAGTTTGAGCATTCCAAACACGGGCAATATTATCCATGCTTCCGGTAATAAAAAATATACCATCAGGGGACCAAGCAAGATCGTAAATCTCTGAGCCCATGGATCTACACATATGCTTAAGTCTCCAGGTCTCTTTATCCTCGAGGTCATCGTCGCCAAATGTGCCGGAACGATGGCCAGGCTCCGCGGGAACCCAAAGTATGATGTTACCGTCATCACCCGCCGATGCAAGCATCTCACCTGTTGCAATATATTCAGCAAACTTGAAAGTGCTCCATCAATACCACCAGGAAGCGAAACTCAGACGAACCTCGTGGACAAAATCGAACGACATTAACAGCTTGGTTATGCTTGGCGAGGGTACTCAGGTAGACAACCTTGCTCTCCTCGCCTTCGCCCTGGACTCTCCAGATCTGTGCAATATCAGCACAGGAACTCGCCGAACACGGGGGTTTAAGCTGCCAAATAAGGATCAAACATACCCGAACATTAGTGTCCCCACCGGCTGTCGCAAGCCGACCTTTTCCGTTGGGCTCGAAATGTGCACTGTATATTGGCTGATTGTGTTCGTGCCAGTGAATAGTGAGTGGGATGGCCTTCATGTTGCCGTACCTTCGGAGGTCCGAGAGCTACGGCGGAAGGAGGTCGTTTGGGGCAGCTTGACAGGAAGCAAGACAAAGGCTTCAGCTATCAATGGGTAGGATGGGGAGGTAGTAGTTGTTTTATTTTTTGTGGAAACTTTTTAGAGATGTTTTTTGTAAGAAAATTGGTCGGTATGTTTTGGACAAACAAACAGTGGGCAGAGAGGGAGGTTGTGGTGACGTTGAGATGTAGGCTGTTGTTGGTGAGGCAACTGAGGTTTGGGGAGTTAAGCGCATAGAGTTGGGCGTTGCTACGATACCGTTAGTACTTCTGGGAGTAACCGTAAGTTATGTGTGTACACAGAGGAATCGATGGGCGGTAAGAGAGGGAGACAGAGGGGGGGGGGAGAGCTGTGCGACACAGGCGACACTCTCCGCCGCCCCCCCTCAAGAGTCGAGTACGGCAGCGTGCTCGTGCAGGCATGGTGTGCGTTGAGCCACCCGCTGTAGACTTTTGTATATCTCGACTCGACCCCAATGCTTTGGCTGTAGGATATGCAACATGGGGACAGATCACAATAATGCTGTGGCCCACACAATCCTTTTAAGAACTACAGTCTGAGACGTCTGCACGGAATACTCGAGCACTGGAACCTTGTGTCCAGCCTAGTGGTCAGCCAGTGCTTTATGGAGGAGTTTTTTGGGGCATAGAACTTATGCCCGTCTATCCTGCAGAAATCTGGTGCAATAATCGTATCACGGTGGGGGGGGGGCGAAGGGCAGGAAGGCAGGCATATATAGTATACCTTCTAGTATGTGAGCCCAAAAATCCTCAATTACAATATATATATTCGTGTATGAGACATCATATCACGGATACTCGAATCTTCCAATCTTACAAAGTTTGTTGCCGTTGCTATTGTGGTTGTTGCTACCATTTGTTGCTATGCCAATCTTGTACAAGATACCCGTACAGTGCTACCTCTCCGTTGCATCACTTGTATGATTTATGCATCATCCAAAGCGCTACAGAAATGTCGTTTGCAGTTGTGGATCGCCGTTGTGGTGTGTGTGCTTCAGAACCCGAGATCCCAAAACAATTCCCTCCTCTGAGGCATACTGTAAGTCCTTCGATCCAGCATTCTCAGCTTTCCCATTAAATTTACTGCATTCACTCTAGTGCATACAAGTACAAGTACAGTAGGTGGAGGGAGGCATGATATGACTACGAGGAATATCGCCTATAGTACCATGCTGAAGAGATGTCGGTGCCGTGCCGGTTCTTGCTCTATCCGCCTATTCACAGGGCTTGCAGAAACAGACACTCCCCGTGGGCTAGGGCAAACAAAACCCATCACAAGGCGACGCATTTATCACAATGGCACGACACTCTTGTAGGCACAGCTTAGTAACACAAGTTAGTGAGGCCACCCTCCTGAAGCTGGAGTTGTCCGATTGCCAGTACGATCCCTTCGCCTGTACTCGAGTATTTGTCGCTTTTCAGTTCCCCAAGATATTCCCGAGATTGGGAATAGTTCCAATGCGGCAATGGTGTTCAGTACTGTACTGGTAGATGTTTCTTCCACTGGCCTGGCTCCCCCGGCCACGCTGCCTCCAGTAAAGATCTGATGTTAGCCCAGCCCGTTGACCACGCTAAAAGCTGCGAATTCCGCACACAGATTTAAGGGATAGATATGTCTGTCATGCAGTTTAAAAGCAGCAGGTTATAACGAGAAGGCTCGTCAAATTCGAAGCGAAATTTCCAGTTGCTACACGCCGGTGCTACTTACCAGATTCACCTTTCGGTTGCATTTACCGGTATTCTATAGGTTACCCATCTGCCGTGCTCGTGCCCGGACAAGCGTTAACAGTGAATCGTACGGTACTGGTGCTTGTACAAGTATCGTACCGTACCGTACTAGTACTTGAGTATTGTTTTGGCTGCAGCTGGCGTTCTAGCACGACACCCTCGCTCATATCAACTGGACTCCTCCCGCTCCTGCGAGCTACCGTATCCGACCTACCGTACCGTAGAGTACCAGTGCTGCATGGTATTCTGCTCTACCATACAGGTAGTATGGTGCCCTCAAAAGAGGAGTCGATAGTCTGGCTAGATCGAAGTGCTATTGCACAACAGCACCGTCTCAGTACTATGCCAGTATGCTCAAGCAAACCCTCGTGCCTTATACCATGAGCAAGCCCAAAGAGCAGGAGGTATGATACCGTACTCTACGAGTAGGGTACAAGTGCCAGTGCTGCTGGGCACAACGAACAAGCCATACAAAATATCTTGGCAAGGGTAGAACCCTCTCACCGTCTGACTTGAAGTACTTGAGCACCACGGTATTGTACCGTTACATCTGGACCCAGCATCGGCGGTCCATCGCCTTGCGGCCCAGACTTTTCCCGAGGGCAACGAGAGAGATCTTGAAAGAAGAAAAAAGGAAAGAAAAAGGAAGGAAAAAAAGGGCTTGTGAGTTCTGAATCTGATCCAGTCACCCACTGAGTCGGATGAGACCTCTCAATCCCCAAGGTGATCAAACTTCGGGGCGATCGGAGGAGAAATAGGTTATCATATCGGTGTTGGATTCTGAATTGGATTTTTTATTTTTTTATTTTTCTATTATTCCTCCTCGATGGAAACCAATCATGGGGCTGCAAACACGGATGAGGGAGAAAAAAAAGGAAATACAAGTTGGAGATTCTGTTGGAGCAAGCCTGATCATACCGCGGGCGCCGATACCGTAACTGTGCGAGGATGCTTGCAGTCTATTCCAAAGCGACCCTATCATAATCTCAGAACAAGATGTGTGGAGGGGTTCAGCTGGACGGGCCGTGTGATGGGGAATACAAGGGCGTGTCGCAGCAACGTGATAGTCCGTAGCGGAAGCAATGGGAGCAGATGGACGGATGATTGACTGCTCAGTAACTACCGTACTGTAGTAGAGGACGACGACACCGCTAACATGGAAACAGTCCGCAACATGATAGTCAAGGTAGTCCGCTCGCCGTCCACACCAGCTCGCGGCGGACGCCCTCGTTAATCAAGCATCAGACAAAGATCAATGGAGAAAACGCCCGCCTGTCCCAGCTGGGGCCCGGCTTGGAAGTGGGGTGGCGCTCTGTATCGGTATCAAGGTGAGATGTATCATACCGAGGAAATATCATATTATCATATTGGAACCACCAAAGGACATAGACTACCGTACTCGAGTACCGTAGAGGAACTCTATCCGTTCACCTGGCGATAGTACCGGTAGGTGTTGTTGGTAGAGAAATTGGTCCCCTTAGTAGGCAAGTCCTCCCGCTAGCACTCCACAGCACACAAGGGTGAATCGGCTTTTCTTGTTGGATGCACCTCTCTTCTCCTCCCCTTCTCCTTCCAAACCCCGCCATTGGCTAGCCTACATACTCGAGTACTCGAGTACATAAATTTACCATGTTCGTTTGTTTGCATACCGTACTCTACCCCTATTCGCCGAAGCTTCCATCACGCGAGAACTTGAAACCCGGTATACTTTTCTATCCACTAATCTCCGGTGTAGGGAACACCAGGTCGGAGATAGAGGGCCTTGAAAACTAACCTCCTGTAAGTTGCTGTAATCATGGGAACCTTCCGTTCTGCCTTGTACTAGTGCTTGTGCTCGTACTATGATAGTACAATACTCAAGCAATCCATTGCGTGTGCTATGCAGCAGTACGGTATCGTTTCAGCTCCCTGGCAAACGGATGATATTGTGCAAGTACCAGTGTGAGAAATGGAGAAAGGTATTACGGTAGGGGCTTCCGTTGAAGGGTAAAGTTTCTGAAGCGCCTTTAAAGCCGCCAAGTGCTCATACAAGCTACCATACTCGAGGGACGGGTGGATATTGTCCAACAGCACCCGATTCAATGCCGGGTTGTGAGTTGGTCCACAATTCACTGGACCTTCTCTACCGGTACCCCTTTGCCTTTACGCCCTACACATGGAGCATGGGAAACCTAAAGCTAAATCTAGAAATTGACGATATAAACACGGAGGTAAAGTTCATGTATGATAAAGCATTTGGTTGAGGAGTCAAGTTTTTTTTTTTTTTTTGTTAAATCCTTGGTATGATTTTAGGCACATGACTAGCACTCCCCAGGGTCCAACCACTGCATTCAGGAAAAATCCCATGGCAAATAAAAACCCAAAACAAAACACAACAAAAGAAATAATATCATAAACAAAACCAAAAATACCTAATGGTATGAAATCAATATGAAAAATCCCTGTATTCAGGGTTCCTTGAGGATTGTCCTCCACTAAATTAGGACTATATCTGTGAAGCTCTCATAAAAGGAAAAACATCTATATTACTAGGAAAATTCAATTTATTCAAGGAAATAAAAGAAATCAAACATTTCATCAAATCTCAACCTTTTTTATTTTCGGCCCAAATCTGAGAAAGAGGCGAAATGTCAAAAATCTCATCAGGTTGTCCAACCCTGGTGCTAGCGAGGGCCGGGCAATCGGCTACAACATGTATGAAGATTTCAGGTTCATTCTCACATCTAGGACATAGCATACTTGCCTCTGAATTTCTCCAGTCCTTTTGCACCCTCGAGTAGCTCTTGCAAGTCCGCATCTGATGTAAACAAGAGGTGGCAAATTTATTGACTGTCATGAAACGCCAACATGTCCTGAACGCAGGCCTATAGCCGTAGTATTTAGGATAGTTGAGAAGCTTCCACTTTCGGTAGATATGTTCCCGAACTGGTTTCAGAGTATTGTCGTAGTACACTCGCATTCCAAAAGTTCTGGCACCCCGACTAGTGCCGTGACATAGAATGATATAGTGAATGTATTATTATGTATATGTACCTCAACATGATTCCAGCCTATTTAGATAAGCTATGTCAAGGTGCCATTTCGTTTATGTTCTATGGCTGGAAGTTTGGCTATAGTGGTTTGGTAGTCAGGAGGGGGAAAGCGGGGAAGAAGGTGATACCTGAGCGATTACTGGTCGATGACCTGATCTAATCCTAAAGTACCTCTACATAATAATACATCAAATATGGCCTTTTTGTGTCACAGTACCAGCTTGGGTGCCGGAACTTTTGGAATGCGAGTGTACTCGCACTCGTCAGGTCAGGCGGTGACCATATATTCGGTTATCTGAGAACAGGCCACTTTGGAAAGAGGAGCCTCGCTCTTCTACCTAAATTGTGAATGGGAAGGATCCTTTGGACCTACATATTGGAGGTTGAGTTCCATGTTTTTGGTTTCATGCTCTCAGCCTTGAAAAAAAGGCAGCGCTTTGATTAGAGAGGAGGCAGAAGCTGTCATGTAACAGGAAGCATGATGGAAAGAGAGCTGTTGCGATGTTATTGTCAGATAGCGCAGTGGACCATCGGATGGCAGCCATGTCATATATCTATTTGAGGTATAGGTACACTGGCATTATGCAGGCTTCAGCAGATAGGACGTTGGTATTTGTGAAATAGAAGCATTTAGTGATCTATCGCTCAACCCGGTTTAGTAAAACTTCTATCTTATGCTTCATGGTAGTGCTGGGATCGAGAAACTCTACGCCATACAGGACTGTCGGTATTAAAATTGCTCTTACCATCCTTTGTGCACTGTATGGTGTAAGCCTACCATGGTCACAAATTGTGACTAATCAAGGCAGATTTCACATGACTAATAGTTAATAGTCACAAGGTATGTTTATGTTTCACACTATGTAGTCAGTTGACTCATAGTTCTCACATGACCAGCACTTGTATGTCATCGTTATGTTATTTTTGGTTGATGTTTTTATGACTCACAATTGTGAGTCATAATGATGTAATGCTTTTTGCGCGTGACTCAAATTATGAGTCACGAGTTTCACTCAGATGACGCGCTTTGCACACCTGACTTGTTTTATGTATTATGATTAGTTTACGGATGTTGTGTAGTGACTTATTGAAGTCATCTGATGGATTTCGGGCATGACTCATTATAAGTCATAAGACGGCGCGACTCGAGTTGTGAGTCACCAGGGTTAGGGTTGTTGGCATGAAGGTTCTATATAAGGAGACTCGGTCACATTAGTTAGAGCCATCCTTCGTCTCCTCTACACCTCCGGCGATTGAAATCTCAACACCACAAGAAATCATCGTCACTTCCATCCACCCTCCTCTCATCAGACACGCCACATTGCCTCTGTCTGATTGAAGCCCTCTCCCTCCCCTCTTTCTTTCCCTTCTGATGGTCAGGCCTGGTGAGCTTGTTCCTAGGGGTTTGGTTGAGTTTGCCTTCACCCCCTCTCCTCCGGGCTGGCTTAGGCAGCCCTCTACGGTCTGCAACCCCTCACCTGTCAATGGTCGGTCTTTAGTCTCGGTTGATCGGTAAAGTAGTTGTTCCCCGTGGCACTGCTCTCTGGTACTGCACTATCTCCTTTGTGCTCTGCTGGTACGGTCGGACTTTTCGAAACATTGTGACCCCACTTCCGTTGGCCTTCCTCGTACTTCTCATGTGGGTTAGCCCTCCGCCTTCCGCCTCCCTGACGTTTGGATCGGCTGGCACCCTACTGCTCGTGGCTTTATGCCCACTCCCAGCCTCTGTCTCCCTTCTCATGTCTTCGGACTAGGGGAGTTATGTTATCCTCTCTTTCCCGGCTCTGTTTCCCGGAATAGCCGACCGGATCTTCCTCCGACTGCCACGAGCCTTCCTCTGTTTGGCGGCATTCTCTCGAACTCGGCTGCTCTTCCTGAGCCTTGGATGGTGGGGCTATATCCCTCCGGGAGCTTTTCTCCCCTCGTTGTGTCCCCGAGACCCATTATTCAGGAGTCCCTATTCCCTCGGGAGCTGGGCCCGGTGGAGTTTTACTACGGTTTAGCTTATAGGTTGTTTGGCTAGGGGGAGTGGGTTTGTTTTCCTTTGTTGGTTGTGTCTACTGTTGGTTGGGGATGTTTTTCTTTTAGGCTAGGCTTCCGCGGGGGCTTTTGGTTTGTGGCTTTCAGGCCCGCTTTCTCATCTCCTTGTAGTTTCTACCCATAGTACCGGGCGGGGTTTTCTCTGTTGGGCAGGGTCAGAGGGCTTTAGCTTGGGGATGGCGAGATGGACTGTAGTTGGAGGTTTTGGACTACATGGCCTATGCTTGGTTGAAAGTCCATTGTACCTAGGACTGTGGGATGAGCACCGGTGTGCATTTGCCCCAATAGAAACAATTAATAATTGAGATTAAAAAAAAAAAAAAAAAAAAAAAATTCACATTAGTTATAGATCTTCACGCAACCATCAAATTAATTTTATACAATATAATCTTTACCTCTACCTCTCGCTTATATGCAAGCAACCTGAGCTATAGCATCAGAGTAACCATGACCCTTGTAAGACAAGATCCCTCTCCACCTCTCCCCAATAAGACATTGGTGTGGGATACAAAGACTATAAGATAGTCTAACTACGAACGAAGACTATAAGAGAGTCTAAATAAGAATGAGAACTATAAGAAAGTTCAAGATCCTCAGGTAAGTGATTCGTTACCTGTTGCATAAATAACCACCACTGGGTAGGATTGTTACAACCATCAGGGGAAGACACTCTTTTAATTCCGTCAAAGGCAGCTTGTGCAACGGTGAGTCTGTTTGTATAGTAGGTTCACATGCTATGGTTGTTTTCAAAGTGAAAACCATGCCACTTGACTGCTTTGAGTGCGGGTTGTATGCATTCACCGTCCACTACTATCGGATATTCACTCCTAGCGACATTTTCTATAGGGGCCCACCAGTGTATCAGGTCCGTTTTGTGTGTTGCAAATTCCAATCTGAGAGAGGTCACATTATCTTGAATCCTCACAAATGCTCCTTCTAAGAATTTAGAGTTCGTCCACCAGGAGTTGAAACTGACTGTAATTTGTATATCATCTATATAGGACGAAATGAATTCTCTACTGGGATCTAGGCAAGTGTGAAGGGGTCCATGTAGACCACAAAAAGTATAGGAGAAAGGGGGGAGCCCTATGGTATTTTAGTGTTGATGCCCCTCATTTCTCTGGGAGAGCCTGGAAAGATGATCCGGGATTGTCTGTAAGAGATAAAATTAGATATTTACTTTACCATGTATTCAGGTACATCTCTAGTTTATAGCCTTTGTAACAGGGTAGAGTGGTCCATGTTGTCAAATCCCCCTTTGATATCAAGGAACATAGACAGTACTGGCATTGAGGCTGGTAGCCTGTGCTTCTTGTACCCAATATCTTGGTGAAATGCCAGCATCGAAGGTTGCTCTTTATGGTAGGCTACCAGTCTGTCTTAATGAATAAAGCCTGTTGAGTTTGGCAAATTTTGATGAGTCTCTAGTTGATAATCCTTTCGGCTATCTTCGAAAAGGTCTGCATGAGTGCTATTACTCTATAGCTTGCAAACGCATTGTAGTTCCTTTTGGCAGTTTTGGGGAGGAGAATGCCCAGCGAGTTATTGAGTGAGGGTGGGTGCATTGACTAGGAGAGTAGGTGGTTAATGAGTTTAAGGATAACATGGCGGTTGATAGTATGTATTCCCTTCTAGACACCATATAGCACCTGATTCGGTCCTGGGGCTGAGTTGTTGCTGCATTTCTGAAGAGCCTGTAAGACCTCAGATGTATCAACTTTGTTTTGTTTTCTAAGCCTAATGAAGGCCGGTGGCTGTGAGGCAACCGGGTAGGGGTTTGGCGGGAAGAAAGGTTCCATAATAGAGTCGTTAAGCAAGAATGCACTTATGTCGGTGTCTGCCCAGCAACACATCAGCAAATGAATTTTTCCTCATGTATATCATACTCTGATCCATGTGGCAACTGGGATTACCACAGAGCCCTATGCCTCTCATGCCTTGTAAGGCATAAGGCATTGACTGAGCCTCCAGGGGACACCTAGAGGCACCTACCACTACCACTAATGCCAAGAGCCAACTGGTAATATTAAAATATACAAGATAACCTCATAAGGTTTAGTGCTTATCAAATTGTTTATGGGATATAGGTGGGCGGTCCGGAGCTGACCGGAGTCCCAAGGGGCCTCCAGTAAGACCATTCCGCCCTGTGTGTTGTTCTGCTATAGGCTCGCTACTTCTTCATTGTTCCAGTATGGACTCTCTACTCCTGAGTTTTTCCGTTATGGTCTTTTGCCCCCTGAAGTTCCCAATGAGATTCTGAGCACCCTGAGGTGTGGGAATACCAGAGTGCCGAGATGTTTTAGCCCCCACTTAAATCACATTTTATATTTTTGCTCAGACCTTTTCACAACTAACTGCCACACTAGTTAGAAAATATTTGACAAAGACTCAATAGGACTCGGGGAGGTGCGAATGGGACTCTGGGAGGCTCGCTTATGTTCTAAGTACTGGCGAGATTTTTTAGCCCCTGCTTAAATCACATTTTACTTTTTTGCCTGGATCTTTTCACAACTAGCTGCCACACTTGTTAGAAAAAACTCGGCAGAGACATAATAGGCCTCTGGGAGGTGCAAATAGGGCTCTGGGAGGCTCACTAATGTTCTAAGTAGTACCGAGATTTTTAAACACACAACCGATTCCCTGGCCCATTTGCGCTTCTGAAAGGCCCTTTTCACCTTTTATTCAACCAACCATCCACCTTGTCAACTGTCAACTTTCAACACTTTATTTACTTCACACAAAAGTGAGAAAACAGTGTGATCTGAGATGATTGAGCTATGAGAAAGACTTAGAACACATTGCACAGGTATTCATAGATGAGATCCCTCTCTAAAGATGACATTAATGGCTGATACAAGTATGCTACGCGATAGCTCTGGCCACAGATATTGAATTAAGCCTGGGAGACGACCGCTAGATTTCCCTCATTGAGAGCATTCATTTGAGCCACTACATGTTCCATTTGCACCATTTTCAAGATCCCTTCTTCACCCTTTTACACTTGGGCAGAATTTTGAACATCTCACTATCTCAGGAGGTTACTTAGGCTACAGGCATGCTATCGCTAAGCGGATACCACCATTAGATTACCCTCATTGAGAGTGTTCATTTGGGCTGCTGAAGGTCCCATTTGCACTATTTTCAAGGTCTCTTCTTCACACTTTTAAACTTGGGTGGAAATTTGAATCTCTGACAATCCCGCAGGTTACCTTAGGCTACAGGCATGCTATTGCTAAGCAGATACCACCATTAGATCCCCCTTATCGATGTAACAATCCTACCCTGGTGGGGATTAGAGGTGCAACAGGTAACGAATTACTTACACGAGTATATTGAACTTATTGGTATAGTCTTTGATCGTTCTCGATTATCCGAGAGAGTATTCTTCTTTCC
>Ga0307509_10001792_pt1 | contig 35558 bp, 38 predicted proteins | sample 10_EM_MG_FD_202245 | JGI IMG/M metagenome (GOLD analysis project Ga0307509, IMG submission 202245) | Populus trichocarpa ectomycorrhiza microbial communities from riparian zone in the Pacific Northwest, United States - 10_EM | ecosystem: Host-associated > Plants > Roots > Unclassified | place...
CGCTCACAGAGCCCTGGCAAAACAAATTATTCACACTCTCCATGAGGCGAGTGGCGTTCTGCACCTCCTCCGGCGAGCACCCTGTCATGCAACTCATCATACCGTTCATGTGCTCACCCATCGGTGTGGTGTTTGGCAGGCAGATGCACACGCGGCTGGTCTCCCCGCCACCGCCACCGCCACCGCCACAAGCTTCGGTGCTGGAGGAGGAAGATGTTGAGGCTTGCTGGATGCATTTTCGTGGGCATTGGGGGAAGTGGGTTAGGAGGGATGGTAAGGAGGTTGCGAGTGGGGGGGTGGTCATTTTGTTGTTGTTGTCTTTTGTAGGATGTGCTGTGGAGTTTTTGTTGGAGAGGCAGGTTGTTTTTCGTGAGGTGTAGGTAGGCAGGTAGATGGGGTGGGGCGGGGCCGGGGGGGTGGGAGTTGTTGTCATTGGCGATGTTTTCTCCGGGATACCGGTGGTTCTCCGATGTTCGCATTTTTTGCCGGAGGGGAGGAGCGGTGTTTAAGGTGTGGCTGACGAGTCGGGTTTTGGGGGACGTGTGTAGTATTATAATAGCTGTTTATCCTGCTTGGCTCCTTGGGCTAATGTGAGCGACTATGTAGGTATTATATCGTGAGTGGGGGTATTTTTTTTCTCTAGGGGAGGTTTCTCATTCGAGTGATGTCTTGTGGTTAAGCGGTGTTGTTGTTGAAGGTGATTGCGCTGGTCCGGTGCAGTATTAGCGTTGGGTTGGTCTGTGCGACTTGTTGAAAAGTCGGGTCCGATACTTTGGTGGTCTGACCGGGTTTGTTTCTTTTCTTTTTGTTCTAACTCCTATGGTTCATATACCTGGCAGTAATGAGGCATCCCTAGCAAGCCGGGGCGAAGAGAAGGAAGGAAGGAAATATAAAAGAGGAGGAAAACAGAATCAACAGATGTCGAGCTATTATATGTGTTGCTGCGCTGAAGGCCCCAAAACTTCTAGACCACTGTCCAAGGAGCAAATCGCACCACCCTAACTCCCTCGAGCTGGATATCTCGAGGAGCTGACACTAGCAGCATTATTATACTCGCCTATAAGTACGATAGCTACTTAAATGCCGGGGGGGGTCCTCCAATCCCGATTACTGCCTCTAACTTAGTAATAAGAACCAAAGTTACTCCCGGCACCCAATTTGACAGTTGAACGATATACCCTGAACAAGCTCAGATGTTCGATTCCCCTGAAACTAAGTTATGATATCATCATGCTATTGAACAGTCAGTCACATATGGTAGGAGATTTGAGAAATCCTACCCTACAGGAACTAAGGAGACCGAACACCTAGGGCCTTTTTCAAGAAGGCAGTAGGGGAAAAAATTTACACCCACTGCGAGGTGGCATCATATGATATGATACCAGTAACAGCAGAATCCAACCTAGACCTATACTCATAAGGCTAAAGAAAGTCCACCATCAGCCTAGCAGGCAGCAGAAGAAAAGAAAAGCTTTTCGTTTGAGGGAAAGAGAAAGAAAAAAAATCAACTTCAAATGCAAATCCTGAATGATTCATAGATTCTCTAGCTAGTCAAGTTAGTTAATTATCATAAGTGATAAGCCCCCCACTTTTTTTTTTTTTTTTTTTAATCTCGCTTATTAATTGTTTCTATCGGGGCAAATGCACACATGTGCTCGTCCCACGGTGCTAGGTACAATGGACTTTCGACCAAGCTTGGGCCACATAGTCCACAACCTCCAACTACAGTCCATCCTGCCACCCCCAAGCTAAAACCCTCTGACCCTGCCTGACAGAGAAACCCCCGCCCGGTATTATGGGTATAAACTACAAGGAGATGAGAAAGCGGGCGTAAAAGCCACGAACCAAAAACCTCCGCGAAAGCCTAGCCTAAAAGAAAAACATTCCCAACTGACAGTAGACACAACGGACAAAGGAAAACAAACCCACTCCCCCAAATCAAACAACCTATAAGCTAAACCGTAGTAAAACCCCACCGGGCCCAGCTCCCGAAGGAATAGGAACTCCTGAATGACAGGTCTCGGGGACACTCAAGGGGAGAAAAGCCCCCGGAGGCATATAGCCCCGCCAGCCGAGGCTCAGGAAGAGCAACCGAGTTTGAGAGAATGCAACCAGAAGAAGGAAGGCTCGTGGCAGCCGGAGAACGATCCGGTCGGCTATTTCGGGAAACACCATCCAGAAAGAAGGTTTAAACTTGCTCCCCTAGTCCGAGGACATCAGAAGGGAACAGAGGTCTGGTGGTGGGCGTAGACCCGCGAGCAGTAGGGTGCCAGCCGATCCAACACGAGAAGTACGAGGAAGGCCGATGGAGGCGGGGTCACGATGTTTCGAAAAGTCCGACCGTACCAGCAGAGCACAAAGGAGATAGTGCAATACCAGAGAGCAGTGCCACCGGGGACAACTACTTTATCGATCGACCGAGACTAAAGACCGACTGTTGACGGGTGAGGGGTTGCCGACCGTGGAGGGCTGCCTAAGTGAGCCCAGAGAAGAGGGGGTGAAGGCAAACTCAACCAACCCCTAGGAACAGGCTCGCCAGGCCCCACCATGAGAAGGGAAAGGAAGAGGGGAGGGGAGGTGCTTCAACAGACAGAGGCAATGTGGTGTGTCTGAAGAGAGGGAAGTGGATGGAAGTGACGATGATTTCTCGTGGTGTTGAGATTTCAATCGCCGGAGGTGTAGAGGAGACGAAGGATGTGATAAGCCCCCCCCAATACTATACTATATAGGAAAACTTACATCCGGCACCCCCGCATCCTGGGGATTGGCTAACTTGGTGGCATTCCAATTTTCCACATAAAGTATCATAATATCATACCTACAAGTACTCTCCCTTCTTGCAAGCACCATACCGGGAAAGAGGGGGAGAAGGAAGGAAGGAAAGCCACGAGACCGCTGTACTCGAGTACACCAGGATGATAAGACCTCCCTTCACTCCGCATCACTCGCTGTCGGCCTTTTTTCTTCTAGCGTACTGTTATGTATATATGCTAAGAATTTAGCTCATGTGAAGGGGGGGGGGGGGGTAGGAGGAAGATGGGGAGAGTGTGTGTGAGTATTATACTGTAATAGGATACTGTGCACAAGTTGCTTTTTCTCCTATTCTTTGCTAACTTTCTTTATATACCGGTAAGTTACTCCCCCGGGTTGCTTGGTCGAAACTTACCGCTCCAGGAGAAGAAGAAAAAATAAAAAAAAAGGTTCCTATAGAAAGTCCTCGAGGGGCTGAGGTTGTGGCTAGATAGGGTGTGTGTCCCTCAGTATGTCCCATCCCATCCATCCAGCAGTATGTGACAGAACAGTTGTGCTATGTTGTCCGCGTTGACCTTTGACATTTCTTCTTTATATTTTTTTCACTTTTCCGTTGTCATCCCCCCCCCGGGGGGGGGGGGGGTGGAAACGTCTCGCCTCTTCTTGCGCTCTTCGCAAACCCATTTCTGGAGAGGGGAGGGAGCTCCTAGGACTACCGGCATGATACTGTACCTAGTAGCACACAGCATGGTTCGATCGTTTGAAGTTTCTGCTGTACCCTTTGGACCCCCCAAGTGGGATCGCAGTCGTATAGTATGGTACTATACAGTGATATCTTATCGACGGATTTGCGCACGGCTCTTGCTCAAAAAGGGTTTGGGAAGCCCGGAGCAAGCTCCGGGCGAGATGCATGACACCCGGAAACGGGAGGGGTATATTTTGTTGGTCCTTGGATACACGCAGATTAATCTTTTTGTATGATGGATTATGACATGATATATATTTCCTTAATCCCTGTTCTGGGGTGCTTCTTGCCTAGGGCAAGAAGTTCTCCAAGATTCCCGCAAATGTCATGCAGAAGGATCACCTCATTTCCCCACACTCCACGCGTTGCCCAAGCACAAGGCATCACTCGAAAATGGGGCTTTCCCGGGTTCCAGTCATTATATCATTATCCTGGACACCTTGAATGACCACTCCACAAATATACAATAGAAAGCATTTCCACTAGTGTTGGTAGCCACGCGCTAGTGCCGCCGTTTCCAACCAATAGTATCGCTATTCCCTAAGGCTTCCCGGGAAACGCTTTCGTATGTTTAACCATTTTTTCTTCTAGGGTCCTAGCAAGTATAGAAGAAGCAAGAGGAATATAAGGGTAGAGAAAGGGGAAACACGACATGAAAACCAAGCAAGGACAAACTCCCCAACAAAACGCAAAAGAAAATGCATAAAGGCGATCAGGTGAGAAAAGAAAAGAAAATTTTTACATATCCATTAAACCCAATTCTTGAAAAACCACCCCAAACCACACATACAACACTCGCCCATCTCATGAACCATAGCATAGGGATCTAGAATCCCTGCTGCCGATGCCACTTCTCCTTCCATCCTCTAAACCAAGGACTCTCCGCCAGCGTCGAAACTTCCCATCCTTCCGGCATAAGTCCCTCCTCCGCCTGCTCCCCGGACCACTCCTCCAGTGCAGGAATTGCAACGTGCTCAACATGCCAGGTGTTCTTGTACTCCATCAGGCTCTTCTTGCCTTCTTTGAGGACCTTCAAAACTAATTGGGGGACTCCCGGCTCGTCTCTGAATTCTTGAATTGGCGTGAATAGCGCCTTAAAATTGAATACAACAGCACCAGACAACGGAAGGCGACGGAGTGTTTGCCAGTCCACACGGAGATTCACATCGTCGAGGGTGAGTGATGGAGATTGGGTTGCACGGTGAGCTTCGTGGGGGTCACCAGGAGGCATGAAAAGTGGTTGTCCGACTTCCAGACCCCAGGAGCCGCGTTGAATAGGCTTGTTGGTTTGCATTTTTGTAAAGTATCTGGTTAATGTTAGAAGAGGCACTAGGGAAGAGGGAGGCGAGAAAAAGTACCGGTCCATCGACTTCTGCATCTTCTCCTTGTAATCTGGGATCGGCTTGTGAATCTCATGCAACTTCATTCCAATTTTAGTTCCAACGTTCCACCCAAGACTGCTGCAGATAACTCCCGCCCTGAATGAATAGAGCCCCTGGTCATCCTGCAAGGTAATTGCGAAATCTTCGGGGACATTCTCAAGAAGAACGTGTAGTGGATGCATGTCCTTGATGCGGAATTCTTTATCGAGTATCTTATTCCCGAAAACAGCATTTGTGTGGCGGTCCTTGAGAGTAAAGTAGTGGGGATACCGAGTGACCAGAAATTCCAAACACATTTCCATAAGTTCCTTGCAAGCAGCTTCAGTGCCGGGGAGATAATCAAGGACCTGCCTTCCGTGTTGGGCGTACAGAGATTTTCGTTGGGCGATCCGATCCACATAAGTATTTTCCAACTCGAGCCACCAGTCAGGTTCCATTTTCGTTAGCGCTAAGTTCGGTCATCAGCGCTCACTCAATATAAACTACCCAACCCAAAAAGCAACAGCAACAATCCGGACCTCTAAGCCGGGTCCCAGCACAACGGAAACGGGGCATTGGTCCATCTCAGTGAAACAGAGATACGCAGGGCTAGGGCTTAGGGAGCAAGGAAACATACACATAGTCTGATGATACGCCCAGCGGAATGGGCGGTAAGGTCTCGGTAGTGCCTTTTTAATATCAAACTCGATATAAGGGGCCGGCAGTCTAACCCCAGTCAAAGCAGCGTAATCCGGAAAGTCGCCGTAACTCTCAATCTCTTCCTTCGAGCGGTTAACGACAGGCGGGAAGGCACCTCCCTCACCATCAGTGGTCGTACTCGTGAAGGGCGAAGCTATAGAGCCACGCCGTGATGTCGGTAAAAGATTGGTCATAAGAGCCGTGATTGAGGGCTTCCTCCTATTCGGGATCGGGGCAGTGGGTTGGGGGAGGGAGTATCCTGAAACGTCTTCAGGTCTAGCGACATCCTCTATTTTGACATCTTTCTCGGAAGAAAGGTTAGGTGTCAACGAGCGTGGTGGAGTACCGGCAGTTTCAACAGGGGTTCGCCGGCTTCTGTCTGCCAAAGAGAAAGGTGGGGGGGTTCGGCGGCTGTAGGATAGGTACAGCAAGCCTGCCACCACCATGATACCCACGATGCCGTAAAGCGTTGTGTCTGGCATTTAAAAGTGTGGAAATCAAGGATAAATTTTACACTTTTCGTTAAGTGCTTCCCGACGGGTAGGTGCTTCGGGCTCGTAGTATTGGAAAAACTCAAAGGACGGTAGGAGGAGGAGGAGGAAATGTTGTAGAAAGGGAGGAGAGTAGGAAGAGAAGGTGAATAGTTGGGGAAGGGAAAGAAATTGTGAACCCGAACTGGTAGCTAGAGGGATTGAAGAGGGGCGGGATTGGGAGCACTGTTTGCAACCGCTTCCCCCAACCAGAGGGAGTGGAAAATGTTGAGTTCTGATATAAGTTTCCCCAGCACACGTTCTATATGGCCCAACCCGGAAAAATTATTATTCCCGTGAGAATAGAAAATTGAGAGCAGGTATTGGTGCCTAATGTGCCAAGGGGGAACCGCAGGTTTGTTCCCCAGCTGTTCGTCTAGTGTTCCTCTCTAGGAAGTATGGAAGAATAGTGAAGTCCGGGGGGCGGGGAAGCTTGGGGGGGAGGGGAGTATGAGGAGGTGAGTGTTGAAGGATCCACACAAGAAGTCAATCAAACTGCTTTGCTCTCTTCTCACCTTCACTCGATCCACGCAAGCGTAGGGAACCGCCCTTCTTTTTAAACTGCCGGGGGTGAAGTGAGCTGTTCAAGATAGAGGGGTGCTCGAAAACAGCCTCGAATTGTCTGTCCTTCACAGCTTGGACTATGGATCGTTTTTTATTTTTTATATTTTTTTTCTCCCTCTTATGGTAACCACCTTCTTGAGCTTTCCCGATTTGCACGATGGAGCCTGAGAGTGAGTGAGAGAGTGAGAGAGTGAGAGAACAGTTGGACCTTTCGTCTAACTCTGTTCTCCTGCCCACACCCTGCACCTTCTTATCCAGACGAAGAAGCTACGCTTTCGATTTGCTCAATTTCTCCTTCTGGCGCAATTATCTCTTTGTAGGCTCTATTTATTTATTTTTCTTTTCGAGCCCGCTTGGTTTCGTTGGGGACTGGCTACAGTATCTCGATAGGTATGAGAACTTTCTCTTGCTGTTATCCACAGTAGAGCAGATCATCAGCCAACCACAAGCCACGTAATGACCAAAGCGGGAGCAGTAGTAATTTGGTGAGAGGTGTGCGAGAGAGGGTTGTTTTCACGGTATCTCATCCGGGATGGAAAAGAAAAGGGGGCAGATATGTGTCTCTTTTTTTTTTTTTTTTTGAAAAGGAGTAACTTGCATATGATTGAGAGAGAGAAAGAGAGAGATATCCCCAGATTCAAGACCTCATAATAATCCTTCTTATCCCCCTTTGTTGCCTTCCATCCATTCCCCACGGGACGAAGAAGAAGAAGAAGAGCCGAACAGCAGCACCGCACCATTAGCGGTAACTTAGGCAGGAAGTCGGAGATCTCAGGAGGAGACTTTGCGATACATGGCAAACATTGTCAGGGTGCAAAGTACCGGAGCAGTGCGGTACAGCATCCTGACAATCCCCTCCCCCACTCGTCCGTCGGGTAAGCCGACAACAACCCAAGAGTTGATCTCGCTTCCCCTAGCGAACCAATCACATCCCAGCAGCCCGTATTTTTTTGCCTTTCTGGAACTTAGCCTTGAAGTCTTGTTCCAATTTCTCTCTCTCTACTCGAGTACCTCGAGTATCTGATCCCCCCCCCCTCCTTCCTATAAGGGCACAATATTCCGCCTCTTGGCCAGCATCGAACGGTACGCGGATCTCATATCATAGAAGCCACTGGATTCCACCGCCATGATACCCGGCACATGTTTTTTTACATTCTTTTTCACATTTTTTTTTTTTTTTGAAAAAAGAAGACCTATTATATATGTGTGTGGGGATACAAAGTGCAAGGAAAGTGAAGGGTAAAGTCAAGGGAGGAGGAGGGGGTACTGTAAATTTAAGGTATCATACAGCAATGAAAAAAAAAATGATGGTGAAAAAAATACTGCTGTAGTGGGGATTTTTATGGTAGGGAACTTTTTGCCATTTGAGGAATATCTCTCCTCGAGACTGACCATTTGCTTTTTTCTGTCGACTTTTTTCTCCTCTTTATGAGACCGGTATGCTCGCCCACATCCGAAGCCCTAAACACCTTACTTCTGTCCAAGTGAGGATCCTAGAGCCTGACAGTTCTACAGGCACTCTACTGGACACGCTGTGATTAATCGAGGGGGGGGGGAGGGTTGATTATCTTATGTCTATTCGTTATCAAGCTTGCTTTTTATGCTTATCGATAAGGAGCGGGTAGAGGGGAAGAGCGAACAGATAGCTATCCGTCCCTCATTCCAATCTCTTTGCCAGCTACCGTAGGATAAGCACTTAATCCATCGCACCCCGAACTTAATATTGCCCCATTGCACGGAGCACAATACCGGTACAGTACCATCGACCCCACAACACGGCTCCACCACAGCCAGCGAAGTGGTGTCCGTGTCTTGTGTAGCTAGTTACCGGTATGGTATTGGTAAATAGCTTGTCATGCTCACCACGAGGCGTTAGCCTCAGTATTCAGATCTCGGTTGCAGCTCGCGCTGTCGTGGTGTGGGTTCAAAAAGTCTATTCTGATGTCGGTAAAGGAAACTATCTCCCTGACAAGCGCAGCACAGGCCTCGCGCCGGTACCTAGATGCCCTGCACTACTGACATCCACAACCAAATTACAAGTATAACGGTAGATGGGTAATAGCACTACCTACTCGGGTACAGTACAGCGTACGGTACATCGGCTCCTCTACCGAAGTCCGGTACTTTTTTTCTTCTTCTCTCCTTCCCCCTCCAATTTTAGCATTGGACTCCATACTCAGATGTATGCCTTCCAAGAACATGAATTTGCACAAGGTAGACTACTTGCACTAAATTCGAAGATGCGTTGGCCAATAATCCCCCCTGTCCCGGAGCATTGATGTTGAGTTGGTCTCTGAGTACCGGTAATAAACCTTCCTAGTCTAACGTTGTGCACACCGGTCGGCGGGATCCATTTTCCTCTCCCGTCACCCATTGCAGCACAGACGGCTCCAGTCCATCCTAGAATAAAGTAAACCAATAGGTTGGACGGCCGACCTCCAGTACTCGAGTGCAGCATGACAGCATGATGGGGCAACGTTGTGATAAAAGCGCCATCGCGTGGCCCACAGAGGCACGGTATTGTTGTTGCGGTGCAAAAAATCGCCCCGTGATGGGAGCGTTCTCAAGTAAGCATTCCTTGCCTACCACGCTCCAACTGCAAAGAAATCAAAAATGGTTCCCACCATGAGATGCTGCGGTCTCTCCTACTGTGATTTAATACAAAGCCTTGTGCTGTTAGTAATAGTGACAAGATGGGGGATCTGAATTAGCTCCCTTGGGGTAATCCCCATGTGTTTGGCATTTCACCTAGGGGGTGGGTTTGTGCACCTAAAGGTGACCTGCTTACCCCAATGATCGATTCCACGTGTTTACAGCTGAGAACCGGTGCAGGGCCAGTACTCGAGTAGTGCTATGGGCCTTTCCAGGATGTGCCCACACGGAGCAGGGGAAGGGTTAAACGCACCCGGCAACCTAATTTACTTGGAGAGAAAGTTAGACGGTGGCGTTACAGTATCGCTTCCTTGTTCAACTTCAGCAATGTCATATATACCAGACATATTCGTGCCCGATTCCGAGTTTTAGTTTCGGTGCCAAGATACTGTACCAGCAACTTACTTTGGTACTCGAGTACCGTACTAGTACTTTCACTGGAGGGCGTGGTCGGATGTCTCAGATGGCGAATCGTTGACGGGCTGTCGGAACGAGTAGTGGACCATGAATTAGGAGCTTAACCCATCCTTCGGAACCTTTTAGGATTAGCCGCAATTTTAGGCTATATTTCTCCGATACCGGTATTATACGGTAGCTGCACCTGCCGCACTTGCGTGCCGTACAGTACTCGAGTACCGGTACCGGTACTGGTAGCCATGAAGGACTCAGGACAACCGTGTTGGTCCGCCGGCTACCTTTCGAGGAGCCTGATGTCATCACTCGCCCCCTCGGAGGCACAACCCTTCAAATTTCGCAGACCTCTAAAAAGCTCAATCTTCATGGTGATACGCTCTCTCTGAAACCTGTCTTTAGTATTTACAACCGCTATCCATCAACATGTCTTACGGTGTATCTTCACAACCATTCGCCTTCGCTGCTCTTTCCCCCTCGAGCCAGTTAAACCTCGCTGCACGAATGAGCACCCGTGCTCTCATCGATTTCTCCTCGGAATCCCCCGCCTTCCGCAAATTCTTGTTGTCCAGAGCGGAAGCGATTGTTACCGAAGCTCTCAGGGTTCAGTATGGTATTATCCTCCATACCGCCAACCGGAACTACTGCGGGCCTCCACTCTCACCAGTGCACACCCGAGATCACAAGCTAAACTATATGTCCGAAGTCCCTTTCCTGCAAAGGCTCAGGGAAGAGGAACTCGGTGGTGAGATGGTCGAGAGATTGCTACAATTACTCGGAGGGACTGAGCAAGATTACGGGGTTGGGGCCCGTGGACTTGTCAAGTGTGCGTTGAAATATAATTCCCTTCGAAATAGTGGGGGTGGGTTAGATGCGAGCAGGAAATTCGGATACTGGCTGAGAAGCTCTTATACCGACTGGGGAATACTGGAGATGGTGGAAGTTTACGATAAATTAAAAGAGGCAATCGAGGAGGTGTTGGGGCTACAGAGGCTTGAGGAAAGGGTAAAGTTGTTGCTGATCGATAGACTGTTGTGTGGGATGGATATTCTCGAGATATGGAGTGTCGGAGGTAGGGCCCGTTTCGAGGATTTGGTTCGTTTGGGTATCGTTGAGATGATCAAACCAAAGGGAGGGTGGGGATTGATAGGGAGGAAGCCGTTGCGATCTAACAATTGGAGGGTTTGTGATGAGGACTGCGAGGGGTGGTTTATCCGACCCGCAGAATACGCGCTCTCGTGTATAAATGAGCCTTTCGACGATATCTCCCTTTCAGTTAGTACTGAATCTGTCGACGAATTTGATGCGGAAGGCTGGGAGGACGAATCTGACGTAAGCTTCCCTCTGCTAAAAAAAACTATAAGAATTCTAGCTCATCCAATGCCTGGCATAGTCACCAGGCTACCCACCTCGCATTCTAGGGCCTTCGATACCAGCGAAGGGGGGAGTTGGGCGAGCTCAGCGTCCAGAAAATCCTCCAGCGTACGCTCTCCAAACAACCGCAGCCATCGGTGTTGGGAGGACCTGCTGGTATGTGGGCTTGAGAGACCCTTGGAATGTCAGATCCCCCATACGTAAACTTCGGATTGAGGAGATGTCACCCTACTGAACTTTACTCCGAGCTTCATTTCATCCCCAATTTTTCAAATGCATTTTACTGCACCTGTTTTGTATTTTATCTTTTTTTTCCGGTGCCATTGCCGAACCAGTACAAAACATGACCCACGCGGAGGCTTTTGAAAAATTATTTTTGCACGGATAGGGATCTCTTATCCCTCCTCATGTGGAGTATGTGAAGGCATCGGTCGCGCTCGGGATTGTCCGAACTCGTGGGCGATACCACCTTGTTTCATGTTGAATTTTACAGCTTTTTAGCCTAGACACCGTCACCCAAGTGGAACCAGGGATTGGCCAGCTTTCCCCCCCGGACGAGAAGCTAATTTTCAATGTTAGGTCAATTTCAATTCCTTTTAGCCTTTTGTTTTCTTCGGTTGGGTATTTTTCTCCCTTCCTTCGGCTTAGTGGTCTTCTATTGTAGCTCAAGAATCATCCCAATACCTCCACTGCTACTATTTCTAGAAATATATGACTACCACTACCGGTTCCTAGTAATTACTATTTTACTGCCTACGCTCGTGTGAGCTGTGTGTCTCCAATTCAACTAGTGGCTGTTCCCTCTCGAGATAAGCAAGTCGCGAGTGAGAATCAAATGCTTACGTCACTCACTCAGCAAAACCCTAGACCCTATACCTCTGTTTTATGTTATATAAGCTCTTTTCAGCTTATTCATCCCCCACGCTCCCCACCGACAGAGCTTCCAGGAGCTCATTCCAACAACCACATTCGACTTTTCACCATCACAATAACAGGAGGGCAATAGCAATCATAGCCATGGCCGAGATCGGAGATGATTCCCTCATTTCAACCCACCCCTCCACCTCAGGGTTGCAGATTGCTCTACACCCGCTAGCACTCTTAACCATCTCGGATTACATTACAAGGCACACACTCAGAAAACAGACTGGGCCGATGGTAGGTGCGCTCCTGGGCACTCAGGAAGGTCGAGACATCGCCATCGAACATGCGTATGAAATTATCACTTTGGTGGATAAGGATCAGGTTAGGATTGACGAGGAATGGTTTGACAACAAACTTAGGCTTTGTGAGTACCCCTTCTTGGCCTCTTAGTCTCCACTGGTTTACTGATACGGGATTTTTTTTTTAAAAAAAAAAGTCAAGGAAACCCACCCAAAACTTGATCTCCTCGGCTGGTTTACAACTACTACTTCACCTACGTTCGCTCCGTCACTGTATATGGTTCCTATTCATCAGAAGATGTTAAACTACAACGAGTCCGCAATTATCCTTTGTCTCAATCCTGCCCCAAACGCATCCGCCGGTGGTGGCGGAAGACTTCCGTTGGGGATTTACGAGTCCATTATCGAAACCGAGGATGCGGCTGCTGCTGGGACCGTTGAGAGTATGCTGAAGCTTAAGTTTGTGCCTTTGAAGTATACCATCGAGACTGGCGAGGCTGAGATGATTGGCGTGGACTTTGTTGCCAAGGGTGGTTTTGGCAACGCTACAGCTGAGGCTTCAGGATTAGAGAGCGCAACTGAGGGGAAAGTTGTTCCGAAGGATGCCAAGAAGATTAAGCTTGCAGATGAATTTGCTGAGATGATTAAAGGGAAAGGGAAGGAGAGAGATAGAGGGGAGAGGGCTGGAGAGGAGACCGAGGACAAATTGAACGTGGGGACCCAGAATGATGAATGTAACTTTTTCACTCCCCTCTATCACGACTATCCTTGGCATGAGTGGTATTGATAAATGGGCAGTGTTGGCGAACTTAACCGCTAAGGCAAACGCCATCCGCATGCTTCACTCACGGATTCGCCTTTTGACAAACTATCTCTCTGACCCCCCTCACGACAAACCAAACCACCAGCTCCTCCGCGCTTTTAAATCTCTCACACATTCCCGTCTCCCACTGCTCACGCCGGCCGACGCCGGTGCGTTCCGTCAAGAACAGCTTGCGGAGCAATCTGATGTGCATCTCGTGGCACTGCTGGGGGTCCTAACAAGGAGCATCGAAGAAGCGCGTGGTGTCGGCAAGAAATTTGCCGGGATCGAAGCGACCAATAGAGCAAACATGAGGATGGGGGGTTCGGGCGCCGCCGGTGAGTCGGCTGTTTGGGAGAACTACGGGCCGCCTAAAGACCCTACGAGGAGGGGGAGACGCGAGAATAGTGGTAGTGGTGGTAGTGGTGGTGGTTCCGCTCCTTTCGGGAATTACCCCAGTAACTTTTAGTTTGTAGCAACCATAGATTACCTTTCTGCCTGAGAATATTATAACGGGGTTCTATTGGACGGTGTCTTTCATTTGTTTTATTAGATTAGCGAGTGATTTCTTGTGACGACATTTGAGGGTATGGGATGGTAATGTGAGGGGAGTAGGTTGTAAGAAATTGTGATGTTTTCCAACAGGAAATTCTCCGAGGTTTATCTATCTATCTATCTCTATATTGTACTATCATACGCAGTTTTACAAAAAGTGCTATCTAATCTGTACGATCTATAAAATCTTAGCAACCTGAACCACCAACCCCGATGCTTACTTGCTTGCTGGGAGCGGACCCCCCCCGCCCGGCAGGAGTGAGGCATCCCTAGAAAGCCGGGCGGAAAGCAAGCAAGAAAGAGAGAAAAGAAAAAGAAAAGCAAAGAACAAAGCCTCTACAAAATACCGGAATGAGCAGAAGATTACAGTGAGATGATATACAAGTGAGCGGGTGCCGGTAGGGAGCTCGAGGTCTAGAGTAGGGCTTTGCTAGTTGCAAAGCACTGTACAGTGACTACGGCGGATGTAAGAGCGCGAGTACGAATTCCGTGAGGTTTTTTTTGTTAGAAATGACCGGTGGTGAGTTTAACCTAATGAGCGGTAGGTAGGCCAAACAAATATTTCCAACTGAGGCAAGGTGTTGTGTGCTGAAAGTGCAAGCATGAAGACAAGAGAGAGAGAGAGATGAACTGCCGCATAAGAAAATGAGTTGTTGAAGCCAGGTTTTTTTATTCACTGCTATTTGTCAGAAAGAAGGAAGGAAAAGAGAACTTGCTTGAGGGAGTGTGAGGGGAAGGAGAAAAAAAAAGGGTTTGAAGAGACAAATGAGCCCCTGCCCTCTGTCAGAAATGTATTCCGTCCATTAACCTCCCCTTCCCGAATCCCAGCTAAACAGAGTGGTGTTTTCCACCAAGGTGGAGGAATCCGTCACTATGTTCTTCACGTTGTCTAGAGAAGGAGGGAAATTTTGGACTATCATACCTAGCATAGACTTCAATTATTTGAGACTATATGGTAGGGTGTCGCTTTAGCGTCACAGTGTGTTGAATGAAACTCATGGTATCTATTATTACTGTCTACAGGTGAAACATATCCACTCGGCCACCGCCTTCCTCCAAAACAGAGATTTAAAAAATAATAAAAAAAGATAAAAAAAAGAAATATTACACTATTAGAAAGTCTTAATACTGCTATCGTACTCCTCCAGTACTACTTGGCAAAAGGCCATTTAATAGAAGTCATCAGAATGTCTTTGTTTTCTTTCTGTATGCTCGACCCGGAGGTTCCTTCCTATAAAAAGCAAGGAACAAATGGAGAAGAGTTTTTGCGGTATTGTTTAAGCTTATCATCATATGAGTTGAAGATCCCTCAGTTCCCACATGTTTCCTCCTCTTTGGCCACTTCTCCACTCCATCTATTCTTCACCTCCATGCATTCCTCCCAGTGTTCTCAACCCGGCGAGGGGTCGGGGGGACGGCGGAGGATGGTGGGCGGGCGGCGGAGGGCACGGCGGGGGGACGGCGGACCGGGGTACGACGAAGGACGGCGGGGCACGGCGGGGATGACACAACCTAGGCTACTCCCTTAAGAACACTGATTCCGCCTCTTCACCCCATTCCTCCACGTTCCGCCATTTCTCCACTCCAGCCTTTCTGCTCTTTGACCAATCCTCCACGTTCCCACTTCCAAATCCTTCCCCACCAACCAGCCGTGTTGGACTTTTGCTGATTCGTGCTTCGATTGTCGTCCTTTTGGACCTATGGTCCTTGGGTCCTATGGTCTTTGTCGTCCTATGGGTCCTATGGTCCTTGGGTCATTGTCGTCCTTATGGTCCCCCGGACGGGTAGTTGTTGTGTTGGTTGTTCTTGTTGAGAGAAGGAAAGAAGAAGGAAAGGAGGAAAAAGGCGAAAGGATGGCCTCCTTATATGGGTGTTCTTATGCGAAGAAGGTACTAATCTACCAATGCAACAAAAATGCTTCAGTGCATATCAAACTTCTTCATCCTGTAGGGTACCTCCTGATGATCTCAAAAAATATTTATTAAGAAAAATAACCTCTAGGTAGTCCAGTTAAGTGAATATTTCCAAATATCTGTTTTATTATTATTACATAGATAGATAGAGGTGATTAAAATCTATCAGAAATATATTTATGGCTTCATTATAACTGTAGAATTCATTGCTATATGGGATTTTGTGATTGTTACGATTGTAACAATAATCCTGTTTAACCTAATGTAATATTTAATATTTAATTATACCCTAACTTTTTCAATCATAAGTCTTTGTAAAATGGAATTTCAAATCATTCTATCCTATTTTCAGTCAAATTCAATTACTTGTTGTGCTGCTATTATGAAATTTATAAAATCTCATTTAATCACTTTTCCCCTTTTTCTCATGATTCCCCTGGTTGCTATGCAAACTTTAATTAGCCATTACTCAAAACTACCTAAAATGCAACAGTACCTTTTTCCCATAACAACACCCATATAGAAAAATTGGCCAATGCATGTGATAGTTGTTTTTGGCCGACATGCCCTCCCCTCTATATACCCTTCAATTCAAGCCCTATCCTACTACCCTACCATTTCCTCCCATATGCCTCTCTCCGTGGCACCGCTGGTAATTATATTACCATAAGAACTTGAATAATCGGACCATGTGCTAGGTCGTTAGAGTTGCCTCTTAGCATAGTCATATGTTTTTTTCTTTTTGCCTTCGGTGGCAGACTTTTGGTATATTGGGTCGTATCTTATGTGGTGGTGGTGAGACACCGTTTGTTGGGTCTTGATTATTCAGCGGCTATTTCGTATTAGCTACTAGACTCCTTTACACTCTTCAAGTTTAGGGCGCATGCCTTGCTGGAACTCATGATGTGTTTGGGCTGAAGATGGGAAACAGATTCCTTCTCGTGAAGGATGAGGTTATGAATGTTCACAAAACAGGTTGGGCCATATGGTGCCTTTTTGTTGATTGTAAGTAGTAAGAACGATACGGCTAGTTGAAGTTGTGCAAGGTGACTACCGTTCCTCTTGCGCACATGGGTTGAAAGCCTAGATTAGCTTGGCCGCCCTTTAGTTTAATAATAAATTTTGATTGGAGCCTATTGTGGCCTATTCCGACAAAGAGACGTTAGTGAATGTCGAGTGGGAATACATGAAGATATTTCACCAATTCTGATAACCACCTCAAAAACTCCTCCTTCCTCCTCCATTTCCCCACCACCACTCTTCAAAAAGGCTGTCATGCTGGAATTTCTCCAAGATTTTTTTTTTCACACTCTGAAGGCAATTTCCCACAATCTACTTTTTTCCTACTTTTAGCTGGGAACCTTACCTCTTTCGATTAGGGAGCCAATATGAAGCCCTTTAGTACTAGTTGTCAGAGAAGAATAAATTAATAGCATTAGAGAACAGACAAACCTACCAACAACATTTTTAAAATTGTCAATAATTAACAAGTCTAACAACTCTGGACCCAATCTTAACAAAAAAGCTAACCATCACTACTATAAAAATTAGAATAATTGGTACTTACGCTCTTGAAATAGTAGGGGGCCGAAATCACTGCAAAAACCACCCTCCTATGGCCCCCTCTGAAAAAAGAAGAAGAAAAACAATATGGGCCCTTATGATAAAAACACAAATAATAGCACCGTGTTCTTGGAGGCTCCCAGACCCTATATGTTCTTTGGGTGGGATAATAGGAACTTCCAAAGGCCAGAAAATCCTGTTCACCTATCATGATTCTGTAGCCGGGGTTAAACGAGATAAAAATCAAAGAAATCAAATAATGAAAATCAAAGATGACAAACAACGAAAATTGAGGAGAAGTGTTTCAATGACTTTTATTCAACTATATAGTCGAAAGCGACTACACATCCGGGCTTGCACAACCCATGGCATTACATTCCCGAGGTAAGCCAACTCAGCTTGCCTATCCCACTGTACATATGGAAAGTACGACCCACGTGACATGTAGAGAGAAACCCACCACGGGAAAAACCGAATGTCCAGCCAGAATACAACAATCTTCCAAAAATAAAACAAAACACTACCATGAGCAAACTCATCTAGCAAACCCTCCGCCCAAACATAAATCCATAAACACTACCATGGGCAAGCAAGCCTATCTCGCAATCCACAACTTTTAATGATCGGCACTGCCTAACAATTCACCAATTATCCCTTCAATCTGTCCAAAGTAATTCTTTGCCATCCGGACCCGGAGATGTGTCACCAAGTCACTCTGTACCTTGTATTCCTTCCCACACATACATACGTTGTCATCACGAAAGAATGACAACCATCGTAGTAGTTGTGCCGATGATGATGATCTCTTGTAACTCCCTTTCCTCCTTAAATATGAGGGCTTCTATGGTACATAACTACTGAATTCAACCGTATCCAAACATACAAGATGTCTGCAAAGCAAATTTCCAATAGCCTATGAAAGGCCCTGATAGTGTGCTATGTCATTGGAGTTGCCGTCTTTAGTATGGTGGAGTGCTTTTTCCTTCTTTTTTTTTATGGCTTTCACAGGGGCCAAGGGCCTGATTTTTTGCTGTGCTTTTCGTCCCTATTTCAAAGTAGGGAATTCTCAACTACATAGCACATGGTTCTATTATTTGAGTTTTTACGGTACTGGTAAAGGTAACCCCAACGCCCTAGTTTGAGTACTAACTTATTCAACTTCTCACTGTAAGAGCTCGAATAATTGAACCTCGTGTTTTGGCCTTGCAGTTGCCTTTGCCGGTAAGTTCTAGCTCTTTTTACTTTTTTTAATACTTTTTTTAATACTTTTTTTAATACTTTTTTTTTGGTCTTGAAGCTCAGGTTTCTAGTGTCAGTTTTTAATGTATACTCACCCCACTATCCAAGAAAGGGAATTTCAGACATCTTAGCTTGAGGTTCAATTTATACGTGTTCTTAAGGTACTGCATACTAACCCGTTGTAAAGTATTCCTTCTACTAACCTCCCACTCCGGAATCTCTGCCATACAATGTGGTGCTTTCCAGCAAGGTGGAATCCTTCACTATATTCTTCACGTTTTCTAGAGAAGGAAATTTTGGACTACCTAACAGATATGCTTCAATTATTTGAGACTAAATGGTAGGGTGTTACTTTAGCATTATACCAGTAGTGTGTTGAAACTAATGTTCTCTATTACTCTCCGCAAGGAAAATATATCCACTCGGCCATTCGCTTTCTCCAAATTAAAGACAAAAAGTATGATAAAAGATAAAAGATAAAAGATAAAAGATAAAAGATAAAAGATAAAAGATAAAAGATAAAAGATAAAAGATAAAAGATAAAAGATAAAAGCAAGATATATATTACAACTATTAGAAAGTCCCGATACTGCTATTGTGCCAATTGGCAAGTAAATAAAACCCACTGTATAGAACTCAATCAGACTGGCTTTGTTTTTCTGTAGACTCGACCTGGAAGTTCCTTACTATAAAGCAAGGAACGACCAGAGAAGAGTTTTTCAGTATTGTTTAAGCGTATCATCATATGAGTTGAAGATCCCTCAGTACCCACATATTTCCTCCTCTTTGGCCATTTCCCCACTCAATCTATTCTTCCCCTCCATCTACTCCTCCCCGGACGAGGGGGGAGGCTCAACCCGGACAAGGAGGGAGGCAGAGGAGGGGAGGGGAGGCTCAACCCGGACGAGGGGGGAGGGGGAGGAGGGGAGGGAGGCTCAACCCGGACGAGGGGGGAGGGGGAGGAGGGGAGGGGAGGCTCAACCCGGACGAGGAGGGAGGTGGAGGAGGGGAGGGAGGCTCAGCCCGGACGAGGGGGGAGATGGAGGACGGGGGTACGGCGGGGTACGGCTGGGATGACACAATGTCGTTCGCCCTAGACTACTCCGTTAATAACACTGATTCCTCCCCTTCCCCACCAACCAGCCGTGTTGGATTTTTGCTGATTCGTGCTTCGATTGTCGCTCTTTTGTTGCTATGGTCCTATGGTCCTTGGATTGTCGTCCTTTTGTTGCTATGGTCCTTGAGTCCTATGGTCATTGTCGTCCTTTTGGTACCCCCAGACGGGTAGTTGTCGTTGTGTTGATTCTTCTTGTTGAGAGAAGGAAAGAAGAAGGAAACGGAGGAAAAGGGCGGAAGAATGGCCTCCTTATATAGAAAAATTAGCCAATGTATGTGATAGTTGTTTTTGGCCGACATGCCCTCCCCCCTCCCTATACCCTCCAATTCAAGCCCTACCCTACTGCCCTACCATTTCCCCCTATACGGCCTCTCTCTCTCTCCGTGACACCGCTGGCAATTATATCCCCATAAGAACTTGCATAATCGGACCCATGTGCTAGGACGTTGGAGTTGCCTCTCTTAGTATGGTCTGGTGTTTTGGTGTGCTTTTCACTCATTTTCCAGAGGAGGACATTTCCGATTATATATAATACATAGGACATAGTTCAATTATTCGAGTTTTTACGGTATTCGGGAATTGGTTGATCTCACATCCAGCTCCAGAGAGAGTAGTCCGGCACGGCTATATGTCCACATAATCACCAAATCTTAGCCAAAGATTCCAGAACACCGCCCGCCATGTCCGTGACCGGTTGGGATTTGGGCAGTACGAGCACTAGCCCATTGGTTATTACAGGGGTCATATTGCACAAGGGTGATATATCTTGAGGATCACGAGATACTCACAAAATCCCATACAAAAGAGAACTTCCCCACGAGCTCTGCGCCATTCTTAGGAGCTCCTGAAGAAGAAAAAAACATTCATTTCATACGAGTGATATTTGATGAATCTCATATACACCCACAAGTTTTTCCCTTCTCTCCCCAATCCACGGGAGAGGTTCCATCACTAGTTTGTATGTACTTTACGGTGGAGTCTGCTCCCTGATGCGATACGCCTGTTCCTGAATGAGATGGGATATGTTAGGTGGGAGAGCAAAACACGTGATATCCCACCTTTGACCTTTCGCTTCCGGCACATGCCGATCTGAACCCTCGGGCAAGTTTGCGTTTCATACTCGGCTCCCAACCTCCAGCTTCCATCGTCTTCACCACACACCTCTGTTCTCTTGACTCAATTCCTCCGCAACAAACCACAAATATAACAACAATACCCAGCCATGACCTCCCTCCGTATCCTCGTCCCAATAAAGCGGGTCATAGACTACGCCGTACCTTCCCCCCTCCACCCCCCCATCAATTTCAACCCCTCCTTTTTTTACGAAAGCCCAACCCTTAACTAAAAATTAACGAAAACCGGGGAAAAAAAAAAAAAGGTAAAACCCCGCGTCAACGCCACAAAGACCGCCGTGATGACCTCGGGCGTGAAAATGTCCATGAACCCCTTCGACGAGATCTCCATCGAAGAATCCGTGCGCTTGCGGGAGCGCAACCAAGGCACGGTGCAGGATATTCTCGCCTTCTCCGCCGGCCCGGCCAAGGCAGCCGACACGCTGCGTACCGCCATGGCGATGGGCGCGGACCGCGCACTGCTCGTAGAACTCGACGAGAACCGGCCGGAAGAGAGCGATCTGGAGCCGCTCGCCGTGGCGAAGTTGCTAAGGGAAGTTGTACACAAGGAGGGGTGCAACATGGTCATCTGTGGGAAGCAGAGTATTGACGATGACTCCGGACAGACCGGGCAGATGCTTGCTGGGCTGTTGGGGTGGGGACAGGCTACACAGGCTGCGAAGGTGGAGGTACAGGATGATGAGGTTGTCGTTACGAAGGAGGTGGATGGTGGGGAGGAGGTGGTTAGGGTGAAGTTGCCCGCGGTGGTTACGACGGATTTGAGACTTAATGAGCCGTAGGGGTTTCCCCATCTCCTGTTGGGGGAGTGTGTGTGTGGAAGTGAGCATGAGAGGGGTTGTTGACTTGGAATTGGTGGTATAGGCGCTACGCTACACTCCCGGGCATCATGAAAGCGAAGAAGAAACCGATGGAGAAAAAGACGTTGGCAGACTTCAGCGTGGACTTCAAGAAGAGGTTGCAGATCTTGGAGGTCATCGGTATATACTCTTCCCCCCTCCCTACATTTCCCCCCCTTCTCCTGATAACTAACGGCATTAGAACCACCCCCACGTCAAGGCGGTGGAAAAGTCGACTCAGTGGACGGCCTAATCTCACGATTGAAGGAACTGGGTGCTATCTAATAATCCTATAATATCCTGTACCGCTATACCTCATCTTTTACCCATTTCTCTCTCTCTTCCCTCTCTAAAATTTCTGGACCCTTCATTAGCACTCGTTGCTCGCATATATGAGGGGAAAAAAAAACGGTCACGAAAGTACAGCACAATATATAGCCTGCAGTTTCCTTCCTTCCACTCATGTTTTATTTCTAACTTCTGATACTTCATTTCATTGTCTACTTGCTCCTTCCATCCTCACGATAGATAGACTCACACTAGTCAACCTTCTTTGTTTGCAGGAATTTAAGCAAAGGAAGGGCAAAAGAAAAAAAGAAGAAAAAAGGAAATCCCCAGCCCAATTTTTCAATAGGATAGAGCCACGATATAACCCGCGAATGAAAAGCTATGATATAAAAAAGAAAGCAAGCCAAGTAAAACAATGCATTCCGTCTGACATTTTTTCTCCTCCTCTTAATACTCCCGTTGCCCATTATTTACTCAAGCCATGATGCTATCGTACTTCACAGGTACTTGTAAATAAGTCAAAAGAAGGAAAAAAAGTGAAAAAGAAAAAAAGTACCACCCGGAAAGAAGCAAAAAAGGAAACTATTGATACACTCACACATTTTTTATCATCGCACTGTCCATTGCCTGATGTCTCCCAACTTTGTTAGACGTTCCATTCCATTCCGGGAGGTAAAAAGGCTTTCCCTCGAACCTCTTCCATCAAGGGGTCCCGCGAGCGAGCAAGCAAAGAAACAGAACAAATCCGAACCACTTTGAGAAACGGAAAAAAGAACCACAAAACAAGCGTATCGAAGGGTAAAACAACCAGTTTTCATAGTCAGAAATCAACCCCCTCCCTCCTAATCAATCAATCAATCAAGAAACCCGTAGCTGCCATGCGAATGAAAAGTCAAGACCGGACCGAGCAAGAATAAAAGAAAAAAAAGCCTGAAAATGTTCAACGACGTCTCCTAGAACCGCTAGCCCCAGGATTACCACTGTTGCGACCGCGCTCGTATGCTGCCAGGCGTTCCCCAGAAATGTCCGGGTCTACAGGCATCCAGTATAGTTTCGGCTTGGTGGTGGTGGAGCGGAAGAGTTGGTCGAGGTCCTTAACCACGACTCTTCCGCCGCCGCTAGTAGTGCGCTGGGTTGTGCTGCTGATGGTGGCGGAGTCGGTGGTTGCGGTGGCGAAGTTCGGGGCGGCAGTTCGAGCTCCTATAAAAAAATAAAAGAAATAAAGTTAGCACGTGGAAGAATGGCCGGGACGGCTTAAAGTTTATTATGGTTTCCCGAGGAAGCGGCAAAAGAAAAGAAAAGAAAAAAGGAAAGGAAAGAGCAAGGAGTAGGTAGACAAAGCACAACGAACCAAAATCTCTTTCCGTAATCTGGGTATTCCTCCTCTCCCCTCTCGGCCCGGTCGGTGCCCCCAAAACTTCTACTCCAACATTCCCACTGGGTCCAACTCTTCTTCTGCCTCCAACCTCTTCCAACTCAGCACGAACACCACCCTCGCCGGTTTCACGGTCATAAACGACCTCCCAGCGAGCTCCAGCGCCACGTTGCTTCTCCCTATCAACCCACCCCGCAACGGACTCCTCGGGGACAAAGTCCGCCCAGAGTGGTTTCCTGGAACGTTCGTTCGGCCAGATCTTCGTGTGGATTCCAACACGCACGCGCGTTGCGGCGGTGAGAGTGGTGAAGATTATTAGAGCGTGAGTTTTGATGGTGTCGAGGTACAGGTACTCTATTGGGGACTCTGACGGCTGAGTAGTTGTGGCGGTAGAAGTAGAGGAAGGAGTAGAGGCAAGGGCAGTGAGGTGGGCTTTCAAGGCCGGTTCGCTAAGCGGACGGGCGAAGTTGCGGATGTAGAGCGCCCGGGTGGCTGGGTGGATTGAAGGCGGGATGGGAGTGTCATCCTCATCCTCTATTTGAGTGGTCGGTTGGTTCATCGCTTGGTCAGTTGTTTGGCTGTAGTGGTGAGAAGCAACCGGAGGATTGTTCGCAGTGACGGCACTGGAGGAATCATTGAAGAGGCCTTTGAAGCGAGCATCTTTAGGGCGTGTGCGTTGGGGTTGGGTTTCTGTAGAGTCCCGCCGGGGTTTCTTTGAGATTGTGCCCTCATCCGATCGTTGGTTCTCAGGTTCGTCGACACGTGCCGAGGAGGGAGCTAGGGGTATTGAGTGACGCTTACGCTTACGGATGTCTTCACTTGTATCCATTGGGTCGATAGATGCTTGATGAAGGTCTGTTTTTGAAGTAGATCCTGCGGCAATGTCACCCTGGACTGGAGTCGGCTCTGGGGCAATGTTTTTTTCAATAGGTGGAGAATGTGACGATACATCAACCATCTTTGAATCCTCGTCCCCAGCTATTTCGCGAACGGGCTCTTTAGTAGCAGCAATGACGGGTTCTTCCGGCTTCACTCGCTTCATTTCAGTCCCCTGTTTAAATTCTGAAATCGACGGTTCGGCGGCGGGGGCCTCTTTCTCCTTTCCAATAGTTGGCCCAGTCATTGGTGTCTCATCCAAAGCAATCTGAGTCTTGGTCGTGACTTCTCCTAAAACTCCCTTTTCTGCCGTCTCATCCCCGGATTTGGCTTCGGGCTCTGCGACCAATTCACCAGCTTCCTCAGTAAGGTTCTTAACAACCTCAGTTTCCACCAGATCAACCCCAAGCTTAGCTTCAGGGCGCGAAGCTCTCTCGATGACCTCTGGTTCCACGATCTTCTCCTGAGAAACCACCTCCTCCATGACATCCGTAGCGACAATAGCTTCGGTCTCTGGCTCAGGTGCAGGTTCGGGAACCGTTTCGATCGCAGCAGGTTCAACTTCGGTCGGAGCCTCAGGTTTCGGAGCCTCCTCCTCTTGGACAACCTCCGGTTCTACAACATTTTCCTCAATAGCCACAGCCTGCGTAGTCTCGACAACAATCGCCTCTGGTGCCGTTTGGGGGAAAGGAACAACCTCCTTTATCTCCTCAACTACCTCCGGTATCGGTTCGGGCTGGGGCTCCGGTTGAGGCTCTGGCGCGACTCCATCATCTCCGTTCACCACCTCCTCTCCTTGCTGGCCCTCTGCTGCTTCCTCCTCCTCATCTTCTTCTTCCTCCTCCTCCTCCCCACCCTCCTGCTCCTCCTCCTCCTCCTCCTGCTCCTCCTCCTCCTGCTCCTCCTCCTCCTCCTCCTGCTCCTCCTCCTCCTCCTCCTCCTCCTCCTCCTCCTCCTCCGCCGCCGCCGCCTGTGCTATCGCTTCTGCCTCCGCCGCCGCGCGCTCCTGAATAACTTGCTCAGCTAGCCTTTCGACAAGCGCTTGCTTCAACCCTCCGACAGGTAGGCCGCGCTTTTTCAACTCGGCCTTTAACTCTGTCACCTTGAGCGACGAGAGCGTGGTAGGATCGAGCATGTCGCGGCGCGTAAATTGTTTGGTTGCGTTTGTTGTATTCGTTGTAGGCTTTAAGGAATTGATGACTGAGTGTGGAGCGTTGAGTGTTAGGAGCTATGAGAAGGGAGGGTGAGGATGGAGTAAAGAAAGGTTCGGAGGAACTAGGTTATGAAGAATAGAAAACAAGGCTGGGAGGGAATTCCCTTTGGGTTGCTGTTGCCAAGACCCAATCTATGCTCGATTGGGCTCCGGCGTGATGGGAGGTTCGCTGAGGGGGTACTGGTGAGGCTGATGGCATTTAGAGAAGTTGGGTTCGATAGGGCATGATGTCCCCACCACATGCAACAAGTTATCCATATTAGAGAGTTTGCGCAAGGAGACCTAGGTGGCAGGAAAACAGGTTATTTTCTGTTAACCTAAAAGTCTTGGACACCTAGGTGGGTAGCGAGACCTGGAAGAAGTGTAAAATAGGGCTTTTCAGACCTGAAGAAATCTGATCACTGCAGAACAACAAATTAGCAGAAACACAGCACTCTTTTTACATTTTATTAAAGGATTTTACTGATGATAATATTGGGCATTCAGTAGTAGATCATCACCTGTTCTATGGTAGTCGGTATGCTTGGTACCCAACTTGCGCAGCTGGGAATCCTATTTTGAGCAGGGAACAAATTTGAGGTGATTGCGATATTGCCCTACTCGAGTACTCAATCCCCATCTTCCAGCTACCAAGCTATGATACCTACACCTATTGCGCAAACTCATTCTTAGACCTAGGTCCATTTCCTATTAACCGCCACCTAGGTCCCCATGCGCAAACTCTCTATTCACTATTACTGGTAACTTATTACAGGCATACCATGATACTTAACTCATATCTATAGTATGGTATCATGCTTAGGGAGAGACACAAACACGGTATGGTCGACTTTAATCTCCCAAGCGTCACGACAAGTCGGCGATCAAAAAAAAAAAAATTTCCATCATAAATTCGCGCCAAGATACATTTCAAATTCCCCCATGAACAGGAAAAGGTCATCCAATGAAAAAGAATGGGAAATTTTCATGAAAACCAGAAGCATCATTCTCGAAGAGAATACTCGCTGAGAGGACCGACCGCAACACGCAGTTATTGTACTGTAGGTGTACGGTACAGTGCCCTTGTGAAAAAATAAAATCAAAAAATAAAATAGAGGACCTGGCGCTCATCACCCATTTGCATTTACCCCTTCGACCTGCGCAGTAATTGCGGAGGGGGCAACCGCTGCGGTAGACTACCTACTCGGCCACTCTGGAAATGTTCTGGGAGGAGGAAAACAGATCACAGTCCCCCCCCATGAGGGGAAATCAGTAACAACCCGGGACGAGGTGATAAAGAGTGATCTGAAGAGCTGTCCGTACTCTATAATTTACTTAGTTCCGCCACTGGCTAGCTGCCGTATTGACGAGCAGATAAGGCGTTCTATTCCGAGTCACAGAATATCAATTTACTTTCTAAAGTCATTAATACTCTGGGAGAATACATGCCTTTCTTTGAAGGCATAGCATAGTCTAACGATCAATGCAAATAACTGGAACATCTTGGAGCTTTCAAGTGGAAATAAATGTTATAAACTGTTAATTCCCGGTTAACGAATATATTAAATCTCGAGAACCACTGCCTTAAAATAGGTTCACAAAGGGAACGGTAACCTCAAGACGCAGCAAATATCCTGAAGGAGGACCTATTACTACCTCCCCCGTAGTATCAACTTATAATAAATATAATAGTATTATTTCAATCCATCACTCATCTGATCTGGGCTGGGTTGTCACACCGGACATGGTTTTACCCCTTGAACAGCTGAGACCAGTACTAAAGCACCCTATTCCAGTGATCGTGACAATATCTGCCACTCGAGAACAGCAACCCTACTGCACTAGTACTAGTACTTTACGGAGGTATCATACAGCTCCTAAGTTTTGTAGGTTCCACGAGCAGAGGCGTGTTGCTGGTAGGGGGTAAGGGCAGCAACCTCGCTCGTAGAACCTACAAAACGTAGGTGCTGTACCTCCGTAAGTTATTTCGTCACATTAATGATGGGCAGTCCAGCCCCAGCTCATAAAGTTCACTCGTGGGAAAAAAACGTAATGCTTCAAAGGCGTGGTAATGAAAAATTGGTGAATAGGCATGCAGCACTTCACATGCCGTTCAGCGTATGCATGATCCCCAGGAAGAAAGGATCAATTTGATTCGCCTACTGAAGAGGGGGGGGGGGGTCAATGAAAATCGGAAAACTATTTCTGCCGATCCCATACAAATCTCTAGTGACAAGGGTGATGTTTTCCGATATTAATAAAAACCCCGAGCACACCCAGTCCCCCATCCCATCTCGTCATAAGAAACCAAACGTAAGAAATACATCAATGGCGTCCACCAAATGCCACAAAACATCCCAACCAAAGCAAAGAATCAGAGCGTCGAGGGGGACATTAAAGCAATTACTCTCTGCCAGAGAATGTTTAGGCAGCTGGAGCAGCCGGAGTAGCCACACTCTTGTTAGCAATGTCATTCTTAGCAGCCTCTGCTCTCTTGCTGAGACTAGCTAGCACGTTCTCGGGAACTACACCAACACGCTGTTTGCTCAGAAGGTCAACCAACAAGGTGTGAGGGCGTCCGCTCCTGGAAGGCTCGAAACGAGCTTGCTCAGCCTTGTAGTCGGCAACCTGTTGGAGATAAGAGTCAAAGAGGAAGCTAGAGTCCAATGGGCCGCCCTTAGCCTCGGGGTGGAATTGAGTGGACATTATAGGACGGGAGGTATGGATCATGCCTTCATTGGATCCGTCGTTCAGGTTGACAAAGTATTCCTTCCAGTTGGAGGAGCAGAGAGTCTTAATATCAACCGCGTACCCGTGATTTTGTGAGGTGATGTGGCATCTTCCGGTGGTGAGGTCCAAGGCGGGAATATTGTGCGCACGATTGCCGTACTTCAACTTAATAGTTTTGGCACCAGCAGCTAGGGCGAGTAGCTGATGTCCAAGACAGATACCCATGATAGGACCGTTGTACTTCTCCATCAACTTGCCAAGATGGTAGACGGTCTTCTGGCAATGGGTTGGGTCACCGGGTCCATTGGAGCTAATGTCCTATGAGCGATTGATTCTAGAGGAAACAAGAAAAGGGGGAAACAAACATGAAAACGCCATCAAAGTGGTGAGCGTATTTGTGAATGGGGTAATCCCATGGGAAGCAAGTAACACTTGCACCCCTGCCAACCAAACTCCTCAAGATATTCTCCTTGACACCGCAGTCGATAACAGCAACATGCAAGTCGCCACTGCCGCTCGAAACATGGAACGGAGCCTTGGTGGACACCTTCTCAACCAAATTGATCTGTTCGGGGTCGGTAAAAGCCTCGTCCTGGTCGGCATCGTACTCTTCGCCAATGGTGATTCTGGCCAGCGAGGAACCCTGCTCTCGGAGGAAGGTAACAATCGCTCTAGTATCAACTCCGGTAATGGCGGGAACACCCTCACGGGCACACCAGTCGCCCAGTGACTCAACAGCAGTCCAATGCGAGTACTTGAGCGCGGCATCGGCAACCACAATTCCGATAGCCTGGATGTTGGGAGATTCAAAATACTTCAATAATCCGTCATCATCTCTAGCGGCGGGGGGAACGCCGTAGTTTCCGATAAGCGGTTGGGTGAAGACGAGAATCTGCCCACGATAGGATGGGTCTGTCATGGATTCGGGATACCCGACCAGAGCGGTGGAGAAGACGGCTTCTCCGGAGGTGTTGGAGCGAGCTCCGAACGACTTTCCATGAAAGATAGGACCGTTCTACAACCCATCAAAATCAAATTGCTCATCCAGATGGAGGGGGGGGGGGGGTGGTAATACCCTAATAGTAAAGGTTGCGCGGTCATGACTGACTGGAGTGCTCCTTTCCCTTGTGGGTTGCGGCATTTGTCTACCGGTACTACCGGTGATGGTAGCCAGACCCCTCATATTGCTGAAGCCAGGACGGCCAGCCAGGGTAGAGTTGAGAGAAGGCTTGAAGCCTTTTGTCATGATCTGGCGAGCGAACATTGTCTGGAAAAAATTGATGTTGGGGTAGGATATAAATGTAATTTATCTGATATTCAGTGGCAGATGGTACCGGTTTAGTAGGATGAATTTTTCCAGACGTGATCTATCACCGATGTTAGGATCGACTCATAGCAGTGTAAACCCTCTTTCTCTCCTCCCCCGCCTCCATCCCTAGATCAAACTTGGGGTCACAAGCACGCCGCGTACCTGAGATGTAGTCCTTCAAACCAGTCAGTCAGCCGGTCAATCGAGGGTTCAAGACAACGACACGGAAGTGGAAGGAAAAAAAGAGAGTAAACAGAACCAATTCTGAAAGGAGAATGAAAAGCCAACAGGTGACAAAACCAGAAAAAAAGCGGAATAACCTTCATCTGGAAGTCAGGAGAGGGGCTCGTGTTGAAGTAGAGCAAGCAAACGTGAACAAAACCAGCTCAAGTTGGATCAACGAGAAAATATCACAGCAAACAGGGGCAGGTGAATGATCGGACAAGATCGTGGACAATAGAGACAGTACGATGAAGGGGGAGAGAGAGAAGAAAACATACCTGTGAAGTGAATTCGGAGGGAAACAATCGCATACGGGCAACTTTTCTATGCCTTCGACAAGCGAGAAGTCCCTTTCGATAAAAAGGGAATTGTCAAGGCCTAAAGTTTAAAAAAGGGTCTTTTATGGAGAAGGAGGTTATGAAGCGGCGGAAAAGATCTTTTGCCGTTCAGTTTCGTTGTGCAGTGGGAGGAAAGGAGAGAGGAGGAGGGGTGGTTGAAGGAGGAAGTGGGGGGATTTTATCTTTGCTCTCGAGACTACCGGCAGTCCTTTAGGTTAAGTTTCGGTAAAAGAAAAAAAAATTGGCAGGGAAGGGGGCGATGGTGGGATAAGCTATAATAGTTGATCTACTGGAGTGGCGAGAGTTAGTAGGGTATCCTCCAAATGCCGTCCCCGTGAGTGGTCGGTGTGATAGATTGACCGTTTTTTCTTTCTAATTTAGCAACGTCTCCTGTGCGATAGCCGTTACGGTAGGTAGTGGCATGCCGGAGGAGAGCAATTATCCTTTTCAATTGACAATTTGTATCGCGCAACCTTATAACTATGCATCAATTCCTCATGCCGACATCATCATCATCATCCACCACTACTGCCACCACCACCACCACCACCACCAGAGCACATCCGCCCCACAACAGATAGGGTAGAGATCTGTTGTCGCGAGTTGTAGTATGATAGCTGAACCCAACCGCGGATTCCCACAAATCCTTCATCTATGCTATCATACCAGCACTGTGGTACCGTACTCGTACAGTCTTCAAGACAAAACCCCAAACCCACTCAGCATACCGGTATCTAGCTTAATGTCCAGTATTATATCATACCTATTATCATACTCAAGCATGATACCGTCCAACCCCGGCGTATTAAAATTCTATAGTCAGAGCTCAAAACCAAGGACCCTAACCCAATAGGAGGAGGAAAAAAAAAACTGGAAAAGAAAGGAAAAGAAAAAAAACTTCTTTTTTCTTCGCACATCCTCCCCATCTATCGTTATCCCTGCACGCATGTCATCTTGGCAAACGCAAGAGGTCACGAACCCCACAGAACGTATCCCGCGGCACGATGCAGAATTCAGCATCACGGCAAATGGCGACTGTTCTTTTACGCCTTTGTTCGTCAGCTTCTTCATTCAGCAGCACCCCGAGTTTTTCGGAATGTGAGCGCCTGCAGTGACTAAACCTCCGGGACTTTGGGTGTAGGTTCATATTATAGGTATCATATCATACATAACAATATTATGATTGTGAAATAGGAAGGGAGCCAACAAACACATAATGCAGTCCCATATGCAGGTCTGCTTACACGATATGCAAGGGACGCAAAGGCAATTCTATTCCATAAACATGCAAATAGGTAACTTGTATTCTCCCAGAGTCCAATATCTCCTCCTTACGCCTTCCCAGTCCTGTTCCTTCTGCCCTTCGTCCTCACCTAGTTCGAACGTCTCCCACGTGGTCTCGAGCCCGGCGTCGAACAGATCCATTTCCACGACTCTGGTGTACACGTCGTAAGAAATTCTCCTGTCGGCACCGAGTCCGTGGAAGAAACTGAAGCGTCCACCTTCCGGGGAAAGCAATGCGATGACATACTCTGTGAAGAAAAGCTTCAATTGTGAGTAGTCCTCTGCAAAGGTGTCGAAGTAGATGGCGTGGATGGTCTCTCCTGTTCGGACTAATGGGTCAAGGACCTATTTGGTGTGTCAATAACCGACCGAGTGAGATATCAGGGGAGGGTACGGGCGCCTGTTCTTGCCCCCAGGGAACCAACATCCTGCCATCGACCTTCTAGGATCTCTACTCCCGGCTTCTTATCCCAACCTTCCTCTTTCATCTTCTTAAGGACGTCCTTGTGGGGCTCCACGATTATGTGTCTGGCGACGTTTTTCTTTTGGACTAGTGTGTCGAATATGCCCATCCCGAAGCCGATGTTTATGATACTTCTTCCTGGTTTTTCACCGGGGAGTAATGCCTCGACACTCCGCTCCATGATATTTCTTTCCCACTCCATCATTACACCGTTATTGTCCGAGTCGAGAAGTTTGTCCTCATGGTATTTCAGTTCCGACCCTAGGTAGCTTTCCGAGTTAACACCTTTCTCCTCCGCCACTCCCTCTATTGCAGCCTCAATGCCACTTCCTTCCTTCTCCACCGATTCCACTCCTCCCCCCCCCTCTCCCCCTTTCTCTCCATCCAGTACCTCACTCTCATCATCATCCTCATCATCAATTTCCTCCCACCCCCCTAATCTCGCCAGTACCAATTCAGCCCTAACGCCTGCCTCAACCATAACCTCATACAGCCCCCCCAGTCCAAGCCTATACGCAATACACCCGGGCGTCTCCCCATCCACATCCAAGTCATTCCAAATAGCTCCATTCTGTAAAAGAAGTTTAAGCGTATCCTCTGCGGCGCTCAATTTCTCCGGGGGATCATCTTTGTTGCATCCCGCGACCGCGGCGTGTAGGGGTGTCCTCTTGCTATCCGGATCCTGGACATTCGGTGATGAGGTTTTTAATAGGGAGGTTAGGACGGATATGTTATGGTCTGCTGAGGCGAGGAGGAGCATGGTTGTGTTTAAGTCTGTGGGCGCTGGGGTTGATATTGTTGTTGCCATTGTGTGGGCGCGCGGTAAGGCGTGGGCGTTCTTGTAGCAGTATGTGGGTGTCTGTGTGTGTTTTGGTGGTTTCCTTTTACTATTAATACAAGTATTACTATGGTGGGGCAGAGAAAGTTTTGGTGGGGCAGTGATCGGTTCGCCAGGTAACCAGTAATGATTACCCGGATAGCACAGAATTTCGCGGTGCTCTTTTCGATGGTTGGCTGCTTGAGGCTCAACTCCCACACTCTATTTTGTTTTACCGTCTGAAAGTCTGCCTTAAACTGCAGCTTTGCCCGCGTGATGGCTAAAGTTTCCTATGGTACGCTCACAGATATCGAGTTACTTCTCGTAAAGTAAGACAAAAGTACAATGCTTTCCCGCTTCTCCCACAACCCTTCCCATAATTGAATGCCTCTTTGTACCCCGCAAATAGAACTCCTTTTTCCAGATGTCCGATATCCCATCAAACCGCTGAAATAAAGTCCGGAAAAAAAAAAAGGAATTTTTAAACTATTAAATTATTGTACTTATTACTCTTGCATGGTGCCCCAACTTATCCGCCTTTCCTCTCTCCCGAGAGAGGCGTAGCAGCCCTCCGCTGCGTCTCTAGTTTACGGCGCTCGCCCTCAAGCTGTTCTAGTCAGATTTAACCCCCAACATATAGAACGGCCCGAGCTTCAAACACATACCACTTTCTTAACATGAATCAAGGCGTTTTGATCCTTCGATCTAACGCGATCCACCGTGTATGGCTCATCGATAAAAACGTCATTGAACACGATGATTTGTTTATCGTGCCACCTGCACTTCATTCTATACCAAGACATTGGAAAGTTAACACAATTTCACCCCACGGTACAGCAGCGCCGGAGATCAAGGCGAGGGTATATACGTTCTAGACAACGCATCGTAAATGTCTTGTGCTTCCTTAGTAACACCAACTCCCTTGTTTGCAATTCTCTCGGCTTCTGCTCTGGCTGCGTCCTTTTCTCTAGCAGCTACTGCCGCAATATCGACAGTTCCGATTTTGGGCTCGGCGTTAGTGAACGGTTGTGCAACCGAGCGCTGCTTTGGCGCCGAAAGAACGGTAACTTCCTTGAGGAAGGAGATTTTGAGAATACGGTAGTCCTGAGGAGAGTATGATTGTGCAACGTTCGCATTTTCGTTCACCGGGGTAGGGGGGGGATGAGCAGGCGACTGTATCAACGCAAGAGTTGAGGTTAAGGGATCGTAAGAGTAAATGGTCCCTTCGTAGGTATCATCGATGATGGTAACAACACGGATGCTTTTGGTATGGTTTGTCAGTTAGGTACAAAGAACGGAAAGGTCGACAGGTTACCGAAGACCGACAACCCAATCCAAGGCGGCGAGGTTCCCTCCTGGGCCTCCAGTGTAGTTGACATTGTTTCCAGAGGCGTTGTTACGATCCCCTCCCCCTCCACCCCTTCCTCCAGCTGATTGACGCCGATTATCCATAACCGCAGTTGAAATGGTGGTGATTACGGTAGGTGTCCTGGATCGAATGTGTTAGGGGTTGCCCGCGCTGTAGCAACCGAAGCTCGACTCCCCTTTGTGGAAGTTAGGGTTCCGTTGGACCGTTGTAGGGGGTCGGACGGAATGACGATGGTATCCCGTAGGACTCGTCGGGTTCACCCTAGGGATAGAAAGTACGGCGATGATAAGAATAAGGTTGCGTGCGTGTGTAATCACCCTAATCAATCCCAACAAGGGAAAGGAAAAGAAAAGAAAAAAGCGAAAGACGTTGAAAAAGGAGCGACAGCAAGCAGTTGCGCGGATCAGCACAGGATTGGAGCTGCACGCAGCAGCAGCAACCACCCCACCCCTTAAACGTAAGAATAATAAAAGAGGGCCCAAATAGAAGAAGAAAAATTGGGAAGAAACGACCAACTCCAACAGATTGGGAAGAGGAACAAAAAACTAGGGCCGGAAAGAGGGAGGGGGGGGGGGATTAAAGTCGGATAGCCCCACCGAGTGCCGTACAGTGCAAAAACCACCAACTAGACTGGAAAGAGAAGAGAAAGGGGGACAAGTGAAGGAGGGAACGTAAGCGAGGAACGATAAAGGATCAAACGTTAAGGAAGAGGGGGAGGGGGAGGAAGGGAAGAACGAGTAAGGAAAAGGAAGTTCGCTTGGTGTGAGAGACAGAGAAGATCGAGGAGGAGGGAGCAGGAGAAGAAGAAGTTGGCTTCGGCGCTGCTTCTCTGCTGATGTCTCTCGGCAGGGGAGGAATGTCGTACCGTGATTTAGGTACGAGTACAGTACTCGTACGGTACTGGATGAACTATGGTGGCGTGCGCTACAACATGATGGGTCCGTTCGTCCCATAGCGCGAGCATCCCTTCCCACGTCTTATTTCCCCTTTCCAAGGCCGAACGGTTGCTGTAGGTGGAGCCCTCTCCAGCAACTAGGCTCTTCTAGTTCCCACCCCGTGATCTGTACAGCACACTTCACGCCTTGAGCACAGTACTCGAGTAGCCAGTATCAGACGCACGGTACAGTATTCATACTATCAACAGTGCATGCACCTTAGCACCATCGTCAAGTCGCTAAAGACACTTGGTCCCATAGAGAACACCTAGTTTTTCTAAGGGAATATCTTCTTGTATCATCTTTTGGGCTAGAGCTTCCCCATCCCACCATATCTCTCCGGTACTGGAAGCTAAAGTTAGAGTATGATAGTTATCGGTCAATTACTCTCAGTATGATACAAGTAACCAGTGCGAGCCCCCCTACAAGTACTTTTGACGTGCAGACCCGATAACGAACCTCTTCCCGTCCTTAGATCTTATCAGATCCCCCCCCCCCCCAAATGAATTGTGGTCTCTATCGTAGTATGATACGGTACCGACACCATCTGCCCCTCAGCCACTCTCAGATTGCCCTCGCCAAGTGCCATATCTTTAAGACACCGCCAATAACCCCACCTCTAGATATTTGAGTAAGGATGGCCTTTCTTGTTCTCGCACCTCTTATGGTAGCCCCTCATCTTTATCAAACTATTCATTACATTTTGTGGTAGCAATTCCGTGAGCACTTTTACGCATTTTAAAGGAGTCATGGAATGAAAACAGACAATGAGCCTTTCCAAGAACGATACCCTGCATGACCTATCAAGATCCTATTTCTGGTACCGGTACTGAAAACAGGAAATTCGGGTTTGAGTATATCTACTTTCTAGAACAGAGGAAGTACGGACAAAACACTATCACTTTCTAGAACCTTCAAGTAGGAGACCAAACAACACAAGTCACGATCAATT
>Ga0307509_10001793_pt1 | contig 35557 bp, 35 predicted proteins | sample 10_EM_MG_FD_202245 | JGI IMG/M metagenome (GOLD analysis project Ga0307509, IMG submission 202245) | Populus trichocarpa ectomycorrhiza microbial communities from riparian zone in the Pacific Northwest, United States - 10_EM | ecosystem: Host-associated > Plants > Roots > Unclassified | place...
AACGACTAATCGTAGTGCGTATCGTGATCGTTGACTATCTTCATAGTCTCGTTGGAGGTAGTCTTATCGCTATAAGACCGGGAGGTACAAAGTCCAATCGCTAGAGGACTAGGTGCTCGCGTTCGAGCCGTAAAGGTTTGCGTAAGAAGTAGAGTAATAGGTTTGTATATCTTGCACCACGGGAAGGTCACTGTCAAAGGGCTTGGCCCGTGCTCCAGTATCCAAGTGTTGTATTACTTAGATGATTGCGTGAAGATCCTATCTCCTTGGGCGATCCCAAGTTCCTTATATAGGCATCTTCCCATAACCCTAACCCTGGTGACTCATCACCTCGCGCTACATAAATCTCTATGACTCATAGTGAGTCATAGCGCGAAAACCCATGACTCATAATGTGAGTCATGTGCGAAAATTATTACATCATCTGACATCACCATCGTGAGTCATAAAATAATCAACCAATCATAACATAACGATGACTCGCAAGTGCGCAGTCATGTAAAAAACTATGAGTCAAACGACATCATAGCGTAAAACATAAACAGGGGATGACTAATAACTGATTAGTCATGTGGAAACAAATTGGCTAAGTCAAAATTTGTGACATCGGCTGCGAGATGGATGGCGGTCCATGTGTTGTGTTCTTGTTGGATTTATATTTGGTTGGAGGGATGCATGACCGGTTTGCCGGAATGTGGGTCTGGTCGTGGCTATGGCCTTGCTTACGGCTGTGTTTGATGGATGGCTGTGGGAGGTGGATTTACTTTGTTCGTACCCTAGTTGGGTAGTTTATTTTTGTGATTCGCTTGTGCTGGCCGGATACTCCGGCTTCAGTCTACAAATCGCGCGGGTGCTCCTTTTCCAGATGTACTGCGGGCTAGGCGGGGTTGGGACTGGCGTACTCCTCAGAATGTACTGCCATATGGTTGTGCAAGCCCGGATAGGTAATTGCTCCATTAGCCATTTAGTTATAAATAAAAGAGATTGAACCCCCCTATTTTCCCTCCAAGTGCATTTTGCACTTTGAGAAACACCACGTACACTATCTCGAGATTCTCGCGTAATGTGACCTGTCAGGTTACACGAATACCATATGGATCCCTCTGTCCCTCCCTTTGGCTCACGTTGTAGAGGCAAAGGAAAAGGCAAAGCGGCCGACCCACCCCCACCGCCCACAGGTGCTAGGAGCTCCTCCACTCAGGATCGCGCCCCCACCCTGTCCCCAATTTTCATGCCGCAAGGCCCCCCCTCGCTTAAACGACCCAGAAGCAACACGATAAAGAGCCTCCCACATATTGATGAGAGATACTTGAGAAACGCCCCTCCAAGCGCCTACTTCCTGAACCTTTTCCACAAGATAAACCAGGACCAGGAGATTGGGGTTACCATCGCCAGCAAAGAAAATGTGGTCATGATCGAGATGATCTATCAGATTCACAAGGACAACAGGACGGCCATCGATGCGCTCAGCGAACAAATCGAAGCCCTTACCGTGGAAGTTAGCATCCTCAAGAACGCTACTCCCCGGCCTGACACCCGCACCCCGATACCCTTCCCACTACCGGTGACAGCCCCTGAGCGGACTGCTGCCCCCGACTCCTGCCCAATCGCTCTCCCCACAGCCGCGCCGCACAAAATGTGGGCCACGGTGGCCAGGAAGGGCAGAAAGGAAAAGACTACCATGGTTGCTAGGGCTGCTAATGCCCCAGCAAGATCAACTACCAACAATAGGCCCCAATTGAAAAAGGGTCTCACTGCCAGAGAATGCCGCCTTGTCGTTAAATGCGAGGGTGGGCCACTCCCTACAACCGCCCTAGACCTAAGAGATGATATCAACTTGGCACTAGCTGCAACCTATGTACAGACTGTCTCCCTCCGAGGGAATACTGTCACCCTTACCACCATGGAATCGATAAAGGCCAGCTAGCTTAACAGCACAGTGGGAAAATTCCTACACCTAATACCAGGAACGGTTAGCGTTCACCTGGACACCCCCATATCCCACATTTTGGTACACAGAATCCCAACCTCGAAATCTCTGGCTGAGATAGCCAATGAGCTTACCACCTTCAATACTGAATTGTCCCTTACTAGCCAACCCAGATGGCTCACCACCGACGACGCTAGGGCTGGTAAAGCCGCCTCTACAGTCGTGATTAGCATAACGGGCCCCAGGGCATCTGACCACGTTGGAAAACCCCTTGCCGCTTTGTCATCAACCTATACTAGAACCGAGCGCCGCTTGCGCTTCAACTCCCACACCCAGTGTTCCAAATGCCAGGGCTATGGACACCACAGTAACCGATCCACCAACCCAGTTTCATGCCGGTGGTGTGCCTCCCCACATCCTAATGCAAACCACACCTGTCCCACTACTATCTGTCGTATACACGGCCGACCCTGCAGCGATAGTACCGTGCTTAGGTGTGTGAACTGCCAAGGCCCGCACGACACCCACACAGCACAATGCTCCTCCCACCCCAAGGTTGCTCAGGATGAGAGCCCAGATGGAGAAGAGGAGGCAATGACCACTTGATGACTATGATTTTTGTTATGGTTATTGCGTAGACTTTGGTTCTACATTTATATTTGTCAAAGAAGAGGGTGATGGAGTTTCTTTTGTTATATTAATGGTTTTTCTAGGCCATACCTTAGGGTGCATGCCGGAGTTTTCCTGTAGTTAAATACGAAATAAACTCACAGGATTTTACAAAAAAAAAAATACATTGCAAAACGTCTTCACTTGGCTCCTCTTCTTGCAATGAAGTAACCTCCCCACATGAAATTTCCTACTCGTGGTCTTAATACCTCTGCGAATCATTATAATCAGAGGGCCCTGAGGCAACACAAACCACTCAATTTTCCGGTGATGATACTAAGCTCCTCTTGGTGTGTTACCCGACAAGTAAGAGCTGGGCTGACTGCTAATGAAAATTCGGAATAGATCAATCAAGTCAGCAATTTGCATAATCGCGCTGAGAGATCAGATGGCAGACTTTCCACGATAACAGCGGTATAGTCCATACTGATATCAGACTATATGCTAAGGGATTACAAGGCTGATTCGTACCAGGACATTGCACCTTTTAAGGGCGATATTACCAAAACTGTCACAGAAATGGGCACAAGGCTGCAGACTGCAATCGGGGAATTTAGATCCGATATGGTAAAGAGCCAGGGGAAATTTAGATCAGAAATGACGAAGAACCTCGGAGAATTTAGATCGGAAATGACGAAGAACCTCAGAGAATTTTTAGATCGGATATGACGAAGAACCTCGGAGAATTTAAATTGGATATGACAAAGAACCACGGGGAACTTAGATCTCTTATGGGAAAGAATCATAGGGAACTTAAATCTCAGTTGGTGGAAATTGGAAGCAGGATAAGCCTGATTAGCTGGAAGGTCGTGTGCTTAAATGGAGTATCGCTAGCATATATCATGTACAAATTAGCTTCCCATTAAACCAATGCTAATACCTACTAGATTGTAGGATGTTTCTATAAGAACTGCCCTGGTGAGCTCACACTTTTCTTAGTGTAGTTACCTTGATGGCATTGTGTTACTCTAGCCTACATTTACTTTTTATTTCCACTTTTATTTCTTAACCAGAGTTCCCTAGCATCCAGCCTGTCAGTCTTCAGTCCATTTTGGAGGAGATATGGCAAGGCAGGACGGGACAGACAATGGGCTATATCGTGTGAATTTTTTAGGTCGGTGAAATCTCTCCACCCAATAGCCGGAATGATAAATGGACTAAGGCCCTGGCATTCAGTATCTGGTAAACTGTGATAATTGTGCTCAGGCTCTCATTCCCCTTTCCCTGTGACCCTTTTATATTATGCGATCGAGATGTACCTCTAACTGTGACCTACTACTCTGTTTGTAAACCCATTTAGCTTGGACACCTTACAGGAATGGGTGCTTCACTATTCTATAGAATTGAGGTATGATTACCAGTAATGCTCCCCTTGATTGTAGAATGCGCGTAGGCTTGTCGTTGATAGTCTATTTTTTATATATGCCTCGGCTCAGAAACAAGCCTGCGGGTTTACCACAGCCTATAAGGTTCCTACCAGGGTTATTCATCCCACTTATTTGACTAGATTTCAGAACAGTGATCTGTATAGTCGAATCACGAGATATCACTCGGTCTGCTTAGAATCCTGGCTGTTGAAAATATTGGTTGTGGAGGTAATGATTTACGGTGAGGACTTTACGCAGTGGACTGAAACCGCTTAGGTGGAGATCAGAACCATGATTGATTGATGACAACTTGGTGGAAGGAAAGACTTGAGGAAAGTTGTGTGGAAGGTAGGTGTGTTGTGAGAAGACGGTGTGTGTCAAGGAAAAACAAGTGGGGTGAAAACATTTTGAGAGCTTGCGCGTCCTTTGACTAGTGCATACGTATGGCTCTGCGGCCACAGGGTGCGGGCACATCCCGCATCAAGTGCGGCCATCAACTGCGATTTCCAACACTGGCGGTTCGGAACTCTGATCTGCTGGCATTTCAGACATCAGCAGCTATTTGTGCGCACCTGACAATGTTAGCCATCTACCCACAAAATACTTACTCATTAGGCAACATATGCAAAAAGCAAGCCGGTCCCACCGGGCACCTGTGAGGCCTAACCTACAATACCCAGGTGAGTCTCACTTTGACCTAGCCTGACTGTTTTAAACGTAGATTAAAGGCCACAACAAAACGAAACCCCAAGATTTCACGCAAAGAGAACGCAATAGCACAGCTCAGGAGCGGAGGAGATGACTTCCTTCAAAAACACGCTCTCTAGCCGACTCTCGGTAATGTCGGGAGTAGGTATAACCACAATAAAGTCCTCCTATCATTCCATGGATCACCAAACATGTTTATTCTATTACTCATATGTCTCCTCGGCCCCTTGCTCACTCCAGGACTAACAAAGGAGAGACAAACCCTCACTGTTCATACCCTCTGCGCAAATAGCCTTCATGCTTTAATTTAACTCTTTCATGCTCCCCCAACAGTTTTCCCGCTTTCCTTAAGGATTTCTCGGCGGGTGTCCTGATCCAAAACTCAAGCGTATTCCCGCAGCCGGGGTGGTTTCCTGAAAGCCAAAGCGCTCTTCCAAAGACAAAGTGCATCTCCAGAAATATCCGAACAATGAAATTATCCTACCAGCATTCCGATCAGCATCTCGCGATTTCCGACAGACTGGACTATTTACCCGCTGCTATCTACAAGCTGATTGTGAAAGCCAGTAGCAACGGAACACCGCTAGAGTGTGACAGGACAAACGGAGAGCCCCAGTGCTCCCTATGGATAAAGAACCCCATGAAGTAGGAACTAATGTCTAGTCCTTCAAGTCACCCACTAGAATGTAGAACAGGATAAGCAATCTCGAGGCTTAATGGCATAATACTGAGAAGATTGTAGAGGAAAAAATCAGCTGTGAACAGTTCCTGATGGAACGAGAAGCAGTGACCTCAAGCCTCCCAGCAGTCCTGAGAGCATCTGCAGCACTCCAGTTCCCGTGTCCCCGGATATGTCTCCTGTTGTAAGGCAAGAGTCTATCATTTGAGGAGACTACCGGTTAAGAGTATGATATGACGACGGGCCCTTACAACCCTCTACCGATATATAACTCTCCTATGGTATCTGTGGGGTCCACGGCCTGTAGCCCCTACCAACTACAGGTCTCATATAGAGCAGCACACACTTGTCACAAAGAGAGATGTGACAGATTCAGCAAAAAACTTGGGACATCTGTAGCATCCGGCCGTTATTCTAGTCAATCATCCAAAAGGACATCAGTTACTCTTTAGTTCTGGGAGCCCCTTCCCATTTCCACCCATTGAGCCATACCCGAAGACAAATAAACTGGATGCTTTGTTCGCTAACAAAGGCTGCCAGACTATACCAGCGATCAAGGGATGACCTGATGGGTACCGGGAACTCTGTAATGCTTCCTAAGGGAGCTAGCTGCCTTATGTGCAGACAAAGATTAGTCATAACCACCAAATTTTGGTAGTCCACAATAGCAGTATGAATTGCTAAAGTCACGACCTTACAAGTCTCGTATGTGGGAGTAACCATTACTCACTAGAGAAGATTAGAAAAAATACCTAGAAGATAAAAATTGTTTTGCAAGGTCACAAGATTTCACGTCATTTCCACAGAATTCCATCCTATAGGTGCCGCAGTTCCTACACAAGGCGGAAACCCCTCTGCGACTCTTGGTTTGCACGTGCTGGCATGTTTTGGCCAACCCCACAAAACACAGCAGAGGCCCCCCCCATGCTAAGTATAATAGTAGGTATGATATAAAGGTGGAAGTTTTCCGTATGCTGTGAGAAAAAACTGTACCGGTTTGCTATCACAACAATCCACACCTCAGCTACTGACGAGCGAAACCACACTTATACAACTATGTCCCGTTTCATTGCAAAACGTCTTCACTTGGCTCCTCTTCTTGCAATGAAGCAACCTCCCCACATGAAATTTCCTACTCGTGCTCTTAATACCTCTGCGAATCTTTATAACCAGAGGGCCCCTGAGGCAACTCAAAGCACTCCATTTTCCGGTGATGATGCTAAGCTCCTCTTGGTATATCACCCGACAAGTAAGAGCTAGACTAACAGCTAATGAAAATTCGGAATAGATCAATCAAGTCAACAATTTGCATAATCGCGCTGAGAGATCAGATGGCAGAGTTTCCATGATAACAGCGGTATAGTCCATACTGATATCAGACTATATGCTAAGGGATTACAAGGCTGATTCGTACCAGGACATTACGACTTCTAAGGGCGATATTACCAAAGCTGTCACAGAAATGGGCACAAGGCTGGAGACTGCGCTCAGGGAACTCAGATCCGATATGGTAAAGAGTCAGGGGGAACTTAGATCGGATGTGATGAGGAACTACGGGGAACTCAGATCCATTACGGTAAAGGGTCAGGGGGAACTTAGATCGGATGTGATGAGGAACTACGGGGAACTCAGATACGATACGGTAAAGGGTCAGGGGGAACTTAGATCCGATGGGGTAAAGGGTCAAGGGGAACTTAGATCCGAGATAGTGGTGATTAAAAGCTGGCTGAGCTGGCTTGACTACAAATTCTGGGCCCTGTGTGCAGCGACAGTAGCGGTATATATCCTGCGCATTTGACTCTCAATTAACTCAATGCTAATCCTTACTAGATTGTAGGAACTTTCTCCGAGAACTGCCCCCCGGGGTTTGCGCTTCTCATCAAGAACTTGTTCAGCTCATTTTCCCCTGGCCCCGCCAGTCTCATACTGCCCCCCCTCGTTTCTCCCCCAGCCCGCAGTTCACAACAAGAGGCGCAAAAAAAGTAGCTTGTTCTTATTTCACTAATGTTATCGCGGGCACTTTCATGGGATAGTGTTACTCTGGCCTCCTTTTGATTTTGATTTCTTCTCTTATTTATATTTTTATATTTTTTTGGTTTTATTCTTATTCTTATTCACGTTATTACACAACCGCTAGAATGTCACCACCTAAATTGAGTAAGCTGGTAATTTGACACCTTATCTCAAAAAGAAGTTTTCTCACCACTACTTAAAACGTAGTTGAGTGCAAGTGCCCCGGGTGCACCCAAGGCGGAGGTGAGGCATGGAAGTGCGGGCCAGCACAGTGAAAAATGGACCGAACTGTCAGTTGGTAGGAGGTTTGAATACGACTTTTATCTTTGTTCTGCCCCCAAGTTGCAACAAGATTCCAACCCGTATTACCGGTGTCACAGTAGAACAAGATCACAAGGGCGAGGGTTAACAGGTTTGGCTTGGATAGAAATTACTTCAGCTGGTAAACAATATTTCGCATTATAGCCAGAGGAACCCTGAAATGTCCCCTCTTTTTCCCCAGCTCTGTTTTCTCAGGTTGGCAGCCCTTCCACGAGACCCCTTCTTACTATTGGTAACACATTACAGGCCATGTCACGCCGGTGTGCGAGGGAAAGCATTGTCCGTGGAGGCAACCCGTTGAATACCGCGGTACTCCATGGAGCCATCTTTATTGTCTTCCACCTCATATATCCTACGGCATCCTATTCACGGCACTGGGCCAGCCAATCGTAGCATAAGAAATGAGAAACAAGATATAAGTTAGTCAATAATTGCCAAGTGCAACCGCCCTGGGGTTAAGAGGTTTTTTTTAGTATAGTGTGAAATGAGGGACACCGGAATTTCCTGGGTTGTTGCTGGGCATTGTTCAAGCACCTAGAATGAGAAAAAGGAAGGGATCCGGCTTCAAGACTTAATTAGGTGCACCAACGCTGTGAAACTATAGGTTCAATAACTACGCATTTCTTCTAGCTGAGCCAAGTCAAAGTGCGGGTTATGGGAATGGTCGAGTTTGTATGAAACCGTATCCCCTCTCTTGGTGGTAATGATTGTAGGTTTCAGCCCCAGCAACAGGGTTGTTGCATGCCGAACACCGAAACGATTTCCAGAGCCACAAAATCGGTCAAAGCCACCGGTTTTTGAGTTTACCCTCACACTCTGGGTTTAAGTGCCTCTCCAGCCCGCCCTTAGTAGCCCAATATCTTTTGGGAAAAAATTGTAACCCAGTGGGCTATTTCTGCTACTTACGCAAAAAAAACACCAAGTTTGGAGCAAAAATCCGGAGCGCGTGAGCAGGTAAACCCCCTGGCATTGAATTCCTCGATTGGCTCCGGCCTAACTGTAAGAACTCCAATCAATGGGCCAGGTCTGATTAGTCAAAAATGTCGGCCGCTAGGAAGGTGTCAGGGAGGCAAGACAAACTCACCATAACATACTTTCCCGGGTTAATAAGGGAGAAAAAAGATACCGGGGCTTGTTAGGAGAAACAGGGCGAGAGTCCTGGCCCAGCATTCGAGCATTCGAGGTCTCAGGGTAGTTAAGAAGTTCTAACCCTGGAACCCCAGTTTAAGGCCTCGATTTCTTTGCTCGCAATCCATTTTGTGGGGGTCCCTGCGCTCTCGCGCCTGGCGGTTCCTTGCACTGTGGCTATCGGCTCCTTACGAAGTACCTGCCCGTCTCCGCAAGGGCTAGGAAATAAAATCGATGATCATCCTTTTTAGACTCAACAACGCTGAGCAAGAAGATTTGAAAATATTAAAAATTTTGATACTGTATCATACCCTACGACATAGTGAGCGCCTGCTGTAGCTGACCATATGCAGAGTTGAGAGATACAATTAGTTGAACCCTAGCACAAATCAGAATAGTGGGTGCTATTTAGGTGTGTATAATAGCTCACTATCACAGGTGCTTGCCAAGCTGTGAAAAACATCAGCTGCGCTCAGGAATGCTAATTGGTGGCGCCTCCGCTGACTCACCCTGGGTTATTTATTATCAAGTATCCCCCATATCTTACTACCTACTGTTCCTCTTCTCCCAAGAATATCCTCTCCTCCATCGAACCTAGGCCGCGCACACAGAGCGGAAGATCCTTGGAACTTCTCCAGATACTCGCCACATTCCCTCTAGTCCTCGAGCTATTCTGCAAACTCCCAAGCAATTCTCGGATTTTTGGCCATATGAACTCGAGCGGGAAGCCAATCCAGCTTCCACATAAATTAATGCACTAAAGGTAACTGTGATAACAGGATCCTATACCTAGGATATGAATGGGGTGGGGCGGGAGATACTATATCAGTGTTTTTATGCTACTAACCAAGTTCCCAGTGCATCTAGTAGTTATAGTGTAGTGCCCGCAGACAGAGCGGAAAGCAGAGGTTTAAAAAGTATTCAATAAAAACAACATTTCGTAAAATCCCTTAGCAATAAAAACTGTTTATCAAGACTCCCGCTCTCATAGATCCTCAGTACAAATACTAGGCCCCCTGTTCTGCATTCATCTCCATGGTCTTTACTCCTTCCTTCAACTGCCGATACCCTTACCTGTCCATCAATGGAAACTCTTTTCCAAGGGTCCGGTCTCTCGTGGAGCAAAAGAAACTATAGTTAAAGCATGCCGAGCAGCACGACTGGCATCAACTCATCCCGAAACATCTTGTCTTTCCTCCCCTCTTGCTTTATTCTTCCTAATCTGTTCTCTTTTTTCTCTCCTATATCCTTCAAAGGTGGGATGGATCGGGGTTCAACAGCAGGAAATCTTTTATAATTCACCGGGTAGGAAGAGCAAACTTGAACCATTGTGATGAGGTTATTGGTGTCGTATATGGTGCTCCCAGAGTTATATCTACAAACCCTCAGTTTCCATTGCCCAATTCTATCGTAAGAACTCGAATAATTGAACCTCAGGCTAGGACGTTGGAGTTTCCTTGGATGACAAGGTCTGGCTCTTTTTTCCTTTTTTTGTCCTAAGCTTGGTCTGATGGGGGTCAGATTTCGCCCGCGCGCTCGCCCGCTTATTCAAGAGAGGGAATTTCGGAGGTCTTAGCGCTAGATTCAATTATTCGACTTCTTACTGTATTGGTCAATTTATCACCAGTGCAACATGTGAGGGTAATGAAAAAACTCCCAACGCAAAGTCACAATTATTAACTTTGAATACCCTCAGTGTCCCCGACCGTCAAGTCCTCCGTCCTGTGGGAAGAACGAGAGGACTGTAGGCCCGGGCGTCCCGTAGGTGGCAGGCAAGCTCCGGCCGTTGGAAATCTTACTTGTGCTCGTGTAATTGCTGTTTTCAAAAGTATCAGGATGCTTTGGCGTCAAGAACGGAATATTTAGGTGTGAATTTGGCGGCTTGGCGGCCAGGCATCAGTATACTTTTGAAAAAACAGCAAGTAACGCAGTCCTGGGTGACATCCTGAGGCTGTTTGCCTCATCTACCTATCGTATGTGCAAGCATGTTTCTAGGCCTCGCCTCCTTCCCCTTCTGTTGCCCTTCTTCTTTCTTTTCTATCCCTAAACCTTTTCTCTCCTCTAATTGGTACAGTCTCCCAAAGGGTCTCGAGATTCTCGGGTTGCGAGAGTGGCGGCGCTCTTGGCCACTTGGCATGGAATTTCCCATGATCAATCCTGCTTTTGATACTTCTCTTTCTTGTATTGAAGTTTCTCATTTGGGCTAAGCCTTGACTTAAGCGCAAGCATGTACCCGTTTTTATGCCACGACTATCGCAACTCGAGAATCTCGCGACCCTTTGAGAGACTGTAGTACAAAACACCCGCTCGCTAAGTCTCCGCTCTCACCGTCACAATGCTACCCAGCGCCAGCAATTATCCCCAGTCCGTCATGCCCCTCCCCTGCCGTCCTTGATATTATGCGACCAAAACACACTTCTCATGGTGGCACACCGCTCTGTTTATCCATGGCTCGTTAGCTCATCTAACTTGGGAGCCTCATATTGGTGGGCGCCCCACTATCCTGCAGAGTTGGGAATATGGTTAGTGGTTCAGTAATGCTCCTTTGGATTGTGAGGTGCGCTTGAACCTGCCACGAATAAAGGCAACGGATAGAACCCCAAGATTCATTCCAGAGCAGAAGGTATATCCACAAATTAGACTCCTAGGCTCCTACTCGGATCATTCATTTCCTTTGTTCGACCAGATTTCGGAGTGGGGACAAGCAGAGCCGAAATCATGAAACATCACTCATCCTGTCCTCACCTCAGCCCCCAAGGTATAGTATCATAGCACAGAACAATGAGGCTTCCGGTAATGCCAAAGCCAGGGAAGATTGGACCCCCGAGATGAAGATTCCTTGGTATTTTATCCAACAAGTAATAGCTCGAGTGGAAGCTAATGAACAATTCCAAATAAATTAGTCAAATATCTAGATTTCAACTTCGTGCCGACAAATCTGACGATAGATTTGTGACTATTTCTAACCTGCAGTACCACATTATGTGCTGAATGTTTGAAAGACTAATTTTTACAAGGACTTTGCGCTTCGCAAGTGCAACATTACGAAGGCCATGGGAGAAATAGGAACCAAACTCTAGGGGGCAACGGGCGAATCAAGATTAGACATAGGGAAACATGGGTCAGAGACCGCGAGCCTTAGGAGAGCGGTGGAGCAACTTGGGTGTTCCCTCCTACCCTCCTCTAGGTCACCACACATGTCCATGCTCTTGCATGTACTGTATGTCACCCCTTCCTTTTGCAAACCCCCGTGCTAACAAAGGAAAGACAAACTCCCACTGTTCGTAGCGTCCGCGCATCATCCAGCATCTGCACATCCAGCTCTTTCACCTTCCTTACAGCTTTCCCGCTTTTCTTACAGCTTTCCCAGCGGATTCATCGATCCAAAACTCTCGCGCATTCCTGCAGCCGAAATGCTTTCCCGAAAAGCCAAAGCAAAGCGCCTCCCCAGAAACAATCCAAACAACAAAGCAACTATATGCCTATTGAGGGGATAACTCCCCGTTTTTTGTTTTTGTTTTCAACCACCTCCTGTATCATACAGTTATGCAGGATTAAATTAAGGTCGCAGTCACACCTTTCCTCAAAAAAGCTTTCCCGTATTGTCTCTCATTCCCGCCCCAGTGTGTGGCGCTTGTTTGATGACTATCTCAAACCCTTGTAGAAAAACTGCTTTGTAAGTCACTCGGCGGCATTATCGTAGACACCTATAATCCACCCCTCGGTTACTACAAGTATGTTTATTTGGAGTATTGAAGCGGCCCATTACAGGCTCCAGGCACCGTCCAATCTTCAGCAACCCCCTGTCTTGGCGAAACCCACTATCCCTCGTAGCGTTAATAGTTCCAAACCTCCCTACATTACGCTAAAATCCAAACTAAAAGACTGGCTTCCCTCTTTTCTAGCAATGCCAATCGAGTGATATCAAAAGCATTTCATGTCAAGTTATGATGCAGATCTTCTTCCATCTATCATACAAGAACACTAAACCTGATATGAGAGTAATTTTACCCAGTACTCGTAAACCCTGAGATGACGTCCTTAGCGATTTTTACTAACCAAAATCTGGAGTCACGTGACCGCACCACACCTCTATGAAGTTGAATCTGCTATTATAATCAAAAAAAAAAAAGAAATACTGTTAGAAATGATCCGTGGCGGGGCTCGCGAGTACTTTAAGCAAGCGGTGGGCAGAATGAAGTATGAAGGGTTTTGCAAACCGCTTGATGGGGTACAGATAGTGTAGGAAGAACTTTTACTGAGCATGAGAACAAGAGAGGGGAGAGAGATTAAGGTCAAAATGAGAGTCGTGTTACTTCTATTCTCATCGTTTATTCGAAATACGGTTGCTATAAAAGTACCGGAAGGTGTGTCAGAATTATTTGAAATATTGATGATTTGATGTCTAATACAAAGAGGACAATGTAACCGATGGTAAGTGAAAATAATGATCATTATGAAAATAGTGATGGCAACTGTGACGGTAGGATGAGGGAAGGTGTTTATTCACCGTTGAGGGTAGCCCTGATGCCACTTTTCAAGCACAGTGCAATAAATTCTTAAGTGTTAGTCTATTCTCATACATGGGCTTCACCAACTACTGGCGCTGTTTACCGCAATCTTTCAAGGAGCATGAACACTATACTTTCTGTGGGTTCGTGATGGCTCTTCCAAAATGGGAAACCAATTTTGGTGCAGAGATGACCTGTGTGTGAACTAAGAGGTAATAAAAGAGAACAAGCTTGGCCTGGTATGAGAATAAATGATGTAAGGAGCAGAAATTACTACTGGCCATGTTTGGTCATAGTATTAAAACATAAATGTTTAATATTACCTGATTCCGAATACGCGATGAAAATGGAAGTACATAAGAGCAGTTTCGTTGGCTTTAGTTTTCTCTGAATGATAGTCTAGAAAGAACTTGTTGAGTGGAGAGACAAGAGAAAACAGAGCGCCAAGAAGACAAGAGGGCCCATAACCAATGGCAGCCAAGTCAACCGTATGACTAAGCTTCGGGGAACAACCGCTGATATCGAAGGATATCCAACAAATACGCTAATTTCACTATCGTCTCTTTAGCACGATCTCGGCACTATCAATACTGCACTGCAGGGGATCACGAGAGAAAATACGGTATTGTCACTACCTAAAGCATGGTTCTGGCTGTCTAGCAAAGTCTACCGTACTCTAAAAGACGGAAGATAAAATATCTCCTAATATCGAGGCTAGCCACCAAGATGCTCTCCTAGGTAAGATAGCTAGATAGGAAACCCCCGATAGATCAATCACAAATAACCCGCCCTAACCCTGGACAAAAAAAACATCCCAAGCCCAAAATTGCAGAGTACCTCCCTTTCCCGGGGATGGAAAGATGGAACCAGAGCTTAAGCATTGCGCAACGAACATCTGTTGCTTATTATGCACTTAAGTTAGTTCTTGCTGTGCGTTCTTAACTTCCATAAGCCTTAGAAATCCTCAGAAAAGGTGAAAATTCGAGACCAGAGGGCAACCGGTTAGAGTCCAGTGCAGTTAGCAGCTAGCTGGCGAGCTGGCTAGCTATGCATTTTATGAATTTGGGGCTCTTCACAAACAACTCAGGAACCTATCTTTTAACTGTGAATGAAATCGCGATACACGAATATCTACAGGGGTTGATTGATGGCTGCCCGCCGGTAGGCCAGGCTTGGATTGTCGCGCTCCGAGCAAGGGTATTGAAAAATATATTTCATGTATCATACACCCCTCATCCGTGCTTTCATCGGCGAGGTTTTTTCAAAATGGCTGTTTGGGCTCGCGTGCTACTGCCCCATCCACGACAATTCGATGCTAATGCAGTACGGCGAGTCGAAACACACGGCGACACGAAAAAAAAACAATATAGAGTACCGCTCGATGTCCATTATTAACAGGTATCCTCATTAGCCCGAACCTCAATACTATGATAATAATATGCTCCTATCCTCCTCCCGTAGCCTTTCCCCCTCCCAAGCTCTTGGTAAGTGGGAATGGAACTCTCGTCCTTTTGGGCCTGATTTAAGATGCTGAGTGCGAGTTCGATGTTGGTGGGCTATTCTGTTGCAAAGTGGCTGGTTATAGACATTTTGAGGAAGTAGCACGCCTAGGAAACGACTGGTTCCCCACATCTAGTTTAGTTTCAAACGGATATCTAAATGATGAAAGCCATCTCAGGTGTGGCACTTGTTGGTTAAGATATTAGGAAAACCGGATTATGCGCTCTACTGCCCCAAGCTACTGGTAACCGGTTGTTCCGTGTCGCCGGGTATTTCGACTCGCCTTGGGGTATCATACATTACCTTACTTTTACCCTTAGAGATGCTCTACCGAGTGAGCTTCCATGACGTAGAAGACGCTACATCAACGGCCGGGTAACCGGTGACTGTATTTCCCCCACCATGAACCCCAAATTAGCCAACCAAGTATCACTACAAGCACTAATTATACTTCGTAATCGAACCAACACACCCAATCCCAACAACATAACCTAACCCAATCCACAACCTCCCTTCCTCCCTTCCTCCCTACCTCGCCTCTCCACTATCGATCTCAACTTCACCAACCCCTCCCTCCCTTCCTTCCTTCCTCCATTCACCCTCCAAACAACCAAACGAAACCAACCAACCAAAAAAACAAAAAATGTCCGCCGAGCCAACCCCCACCTCGCCTCAGCTCTTCTCCTCCTCCCCCTCCCCCTCCCCCGCCTCCTCATCCCCCGTAATCCTCTACAAACCGCCCACCATCCAAAAACTGCTCCGCACCGCAACGATAAACCTCGTCCTCCCCTTCATTAACGGTCTCATGCTGGGCTTTGGAGAGTTGTTCGCGCACGAGATTGCGTTTCGGTGGGGATGGGGGGGTACTCGGGTTTGTTCTTTTCCTCTCTCTCCCCCACTTCCTAATGTGGTTCTCTGGTTTTTTTTGTGGGCTGATGAGGTGTGTGTGTGTGTTAGGTGTTTCCGCCTAGTCGTGTTTCGGCGCCCGGGGTTGAGGATAGGGATAAAGTGGATGATAGGCGGGACCGGGGGACAAAGGGAAGAGGGAGGGGGTAGGATTTTGGAAGAGCTTACGGGTGGAGTAGGGATGGAGTGATTGTGGGCCAGGGGAGGGGGGTGTAAATACGGGTGGGAGTGGGAATTTAGCTTTTTTTTTTGCAGTTCGTTTGTTTGTTTTGTGAGGTGGAGGTTATATACACTTTGCGGAATAGAGCGGACATTGAACGTTGTCAGTGAGGTGAAATGTGGGAGGTGCGTGGATTGGGAATTTGTGCATTGTCTAGGTGGGGAATTATTCTATCTAGTCTTGGTTTTGCTCGTGTTCCTGCGCCCGCTTTTTCCTTGACCGATTTTCCCGCTTGGCAGCTTGCTCTTTGGTTATTCTTGCTTGGCGCTTTGCTTCATATTCATTGTGGGCTGCGCTGTCCCCACCCTAGTTTTTCTTTTCATTAGCTCTTGTAATGCATTGAAGAGGGGGGAAGGGATGGGGAAGTTATTGTTATATATACCGCACCGAACATCCCTCCCAAAAATCCGCCCTTGTCGGCTTTGTCAGATTTTTTTACATCGGCATTGCTACCACCACCGGTAATGCGGTCCATCCAGCTGCCCTTTCCACCAATCTGTCTAACCTCCTGTGAGGGAGCCGGGGTAGGAGTCGGTATAGTCTTGAAAGGCAATGTCTGGAGCGGATTCGGCACCGCTTGCTTCGGCATAGGATATAACCTAAACTGCGCCCGAACCCACGCGTTCTTCAGCACAATCGTCTGAACTAGCGAGAACAAAGAATTACACAGAAAGTAAAAAGTGAGGATAGCCGGCCACTGGCTAGTAAAGGCAAACGTAGCCAACGGCAAACCAATCAGGAGAACCTTCCTCATCTGCTCTGATTGCAAGTTTGTTCCCGCCTCACCTCCCAAGGACAACTGCGTGAACAGCGCAGCGCTAGTGGCCATGGGGAGGAGGTAGAATGGATCCGCAACAGACAAGTCCGTGAACCAACTCAATCCGCCCTCGGTCAGCCCCGGAATCGGAATATCGGACATGTCGCGGAGGTTCTTGTAGAACCCGTAGAACACTGGGATCTGCGAGATTGGGAAAAACAGCCAGCGGCGCTTGACCCCCGAGCGGCTGTACAATTGCGCGAGCTCGGTCCTGGCTGCCACCATGCCCAGCTTGTCCCCAGCTGTCTGCGCCTCCTGCATTTTCTGGGTGAGGGGAATGGCGTAGGGGTTTACTACATTCATCTTGGCGGCTGTGTCGGACATTTTTAGGTAGAAGGGGAACTGTAGCAGACGGAGTACCCCCACACTGAGGATTATCGTGGTGAACCAGGGCGTACCGGTGTAAACGTGGATATGCTCGATGAGGGACTGAACGAGGGTTGTGAAGCCGTGGCCATAGTCCAGGCCGAATTCTTTGAGAAAGCCAATGTGCTCGGAAGTTGAGAGCGGTGTCAAGACGGACTGGGTTGTCGGTATGTAATCCGGGAGGAAGGTGGGCTCGAAGGGTGGCGGGGTCGTGCTGGAGGTTGAATTGAAGCGGAGGGTGGTGAGTGGGGTAAGTTTTGAGAAAGTCCTTGTGGGGAGCTGTTGGGAGAGATCGGAGATTCTTGGGGATACAAAGGAGGAGAACTGTGAAATATTAGCTGCATGTCAGTCCGCGCGGAATTGGTACAATTAGGGTGGGAAATGGGGGGGGTATTCATCATGCCTTTTTCGAAGAAGCAGATTGTGGAATTCGGCGGAGAGCAATTGAGGCCGCCCGGGAGGAGGAAGAAGACCTCAATATTAGCCTCGAGGCCAACATTCTCTCACAACGCGGGTGGCAACTGGTAGTCTATATATCGCAGAGTATGGTGCGTATCTTCCCACGATGGTTGGTGTTGGGCGGGATATAGTCAGGGCCCGTCCGGAGCCTCAAAGAAACAAAACTTTCTTAGGTTGTGTTACCGTAAACAAAGTGTGCGGGGGTGCACTGTTACCTTGCGAATTTACCAGACCGGTAAGAAATTGCCAAGACAAGCAAAATCCTCCGCCACGCATGGGACCCCTGTTCAGCCAGTCGGCCTTCTATGCTTAGCCCTCCCACGTCGTCACCCGCCTCTTCATATTGTGCATTCTTCAGAGAAAGCGGTCTGAAATGAATGGTTAAAGGGTTTAGACTAGCTGCCTACCAACACCTATTAACTCGCTCGCTTCCGCCCAGTTTCACCTTCTAATTCTAAATCATTTTGTGAACACAAAGAATTACCTGCTTCACTGCGTTTAGGCATACCAGTGGATGAGCAAGGCTGGGAAGTGGACTACCCTAATGCCCGAGCAGTTTTAATATACCGGTACAAGTATCATACTCGAGTACAAGCTGTGGTATCATAGACCCTCCGTAGATCTTATTTGTTAGCTGTGGTGGGGTTGTGTTTCCTCTCACTTACCATATTCACTAGGCACCCTCATCTCAGGGTTGGTTTGTGCATAGTAACTCAACCCCTCCTTCGCGCCCCCCATCCCCTCCGTCCCGCACCCCCTCTGTCTCGACACATAAGCAACTAGCCTTCACCCTCCACGGCCCCCCCATCAAGTTCCATCAAACGGTCTCGTAACTACTTGACCCGGGGAACAGACCGTCAAAAACGTTTCCTTCAAAGCATCCATCCAAGGCTCATTCACCCACCATGTCTGATCAAGACTCTTTAATTCAGAACTTCTGCGCTGTTACGGGCTCTGATCCCCAACAGGTTTGCTACCTTACTTTAAACCTTTAGCTGTGCCTCAGACCTTGTGTTTGCTAACTAACTCGATTTGTTATCGATATGTTAGGCTCGTCATTTTCTCGAAGCTTCGAATTGGAATATTGAGGTAAACATCCATTTTTCCTGCCCTAGCCGGATCCAATCCCTAGGGGCAGATGATCTAACAAGGCGTATAGTCTGCGACTGAACAGTTTTTCGAAGCTGACGAGCCTCTTCCTGATGCTGGGGCTTCCCACCATCATCTCGACTCTGACTCCGACGAAAGTGAGGCTCTTTACGATCCGCCCAGGCAAGCACCGGGAAGTGCTGCCGCTTCGAGCTCCAAATCCAGGTATGTGAAGCTTTATCCGCCTTTCCCTCCTGTTGGAATAGGGTGCTTGCACTCTCTCCTACCTCGGTTTTTGAGCTGTTACGGGGGTGTGGGGGACTTCCGTTCTAATCTGAGGAGATCTTCTAGGTTTGCTACTCTCGGTGATCTTAAAGGAAAGGATGGCGAAGAGGATGAAAATTCCGAAGACGAGAAGCAGGACTTGTTTGCTGGAGGCGAGAAATCGTAAGTGTTGGAGAGAGAGGAGTTCATCTCCCTTCTGCTCGCTGCCCCACTACATTAGCTAATATTAACCCCTGTGTAACCATAGTGGCCTAGCTGTTCAGAATCCCGGTGATCCTCGTAGCAAAGGGCATCTCATTCAGGATATTCTCAAGCGCGCAGCAGAGTATGCATTTCTAGCTTTTTACCACATGTAAACTTCTCTCCGGCCGTGGTGCTAATTATGAATAGAGGCCCCCCACGTCCTCAGGAAGAGGAAGCTGGCCCGTCTCGCCCACGTTTCACTGGTACTGGCCGCACTTTAGGGAGTGATGACACTGAATCCATCGAAATTCCCGATCCTGATGCTGAAAGACGCCGTACCCAAATTCCTACCGTTACCCGCTCCCTTACCTTCTGGCGTGACGGTTTCAGTGTTGAAGATGGGCCATTGATGCGCTATGATGATCCTGCAAATCAGGAAGTTCTCCGTGCAATCCAAAATGGACGTGCTCCATTAAGTTTGATGAATGTTGAACCGGGCCAGCCAGCAGATGTCAACGTTTTCAGACGCATCGATGAGGACTATGTCCCAGCAAAGAAGAAGCAGGCTCCTTTCAGTGGTGCTGGGCAGAGGCTTGGTTCTCCTACTCCCGGGACATTGTCCTCTTCCACAGCACCCCCTCCTGTCAACACACCTCCTGCTGTACCCCCAGCTCCCGCTTCAGCTCCCGTGCCCACTGTTAATGTGGATGATTCTGCGCCTCACACTACCTTGCAGGTTCGGCTGAGTGATGGAACGAGGTTGAGGAGCAGATTCAATCATAACCACACCGTCGGAGATGTCTATGGTTTTGTCAACAGCGCAAGCCTGGAGAGCAGAACCAGGAGCTACCTCTTGCAGACAACCTTCCCCATTAAGGAGCTGAAGGATATGGAGCAGACGATTAAGGATGCGGGTTTGATTAATGCAGTTGTTGTGCAAAAGTGGGCATAGATTTCCTAGTTCTTTTTACATGGATAAAAACACTGGCGAATTAAATGAACTTTCTAATTTTCTCACGACTCTTTGCTCGTATTTTCTTGTTCCCCTCTTGAAATTTTTAAAACTCATTGACTATAAAATAGCGCTTTGGCTTTCTTTTCGATCTTGTTGGTCCCTAGTACTCGGGTGAGGGGGAAAATATTGGGACAAGCAGGGGGTAGTGGAATGCTCGAATTGGCGGTTATCTTACTTTTTTGGTTCTTCGATACTCCTTCTAGGGTATATGCTCAGGCCTCTGCTGCCCCTGCTTGTCCCCTACCCCTAGTACCATACTGTCGGACGGGTAAATGGGATAGAGAGAAATGGTGAGAAACACCACGTAATGTTATGGTGGTTTGGTGGAAACAAAAAGCTTGGCACTTAGCATAGATTCGTGGGAGAAAGGGGCTTGTCATAGAACACAACCACAGGGGGAACAACAACCGCAATTCTCGAGGACAGTTTGATCTTTGAGTGTGGTTATTCTTCGTGTCTTATCTTTTGTTTTCTGAACGGTCTTGGATCAACCGAAAGTCTCTTGCCACCAAAGAACGCCTTCACCGGGAGTGATCCGTCAATACATCATTATCAGTCTAAATGAGAATGAGAGGAGTTTCTAGTAACTCTACTATAGAAGCCAAATGGGATAAACGTCATAGTTTCATGTTCAATGTGCTATTAAAAGAGCACGTGCAATTTGCAGATGTGGAGTACAATACTGGGGTGCGAATATTAAGAGCACTACAACCCGTCTACTTGGGTAAGGTAATCCTAAGACAAAAAGAGATATAGAAAGCAAACCCAACTCCAAAGGAAAATGTAATGCTGTAGGAAATTTATCTAAACAATCTACCCACGCCCCCAACAGCACCCTCGCCACCGACGCCCGGGCCAGCGCCAAGGGCATTCCCGCATCCACCCCCAATGGACCCCCTAAAGCCAACAGCCCCACGGAGTTCAAGCCTGTACCTTCTCGCAGCCTCCCTCAAGTGGTCAGGAAGCAGAGGGCCAAGACTACCATCTGACTTTGTCCTTTTCCGAATATTCTCAATCCCCTCCCCTTCAACGTCCGCATCTGCCCACTCTTTTTGAACTTTCAACGCGAGCTCCACAATCTCTCCCGTAAAAACCTTTGAAAAACCGCAGATCGCCGTGCCTACCCCAGCCGTGACGCTTTGCGAGAGGACCTGATTGGCGAGCTTTTTGACGGCAGCTTTGTTAAGATTCGCGCGACGAAAGGCCTCGTAGCGTTGTGTTTGTTGGCTGTCAAAAGAGTCCAGGAGGACGCTATCCCACCACATTAAAACCGCTTGCTCCCAACACGAGATCCAAGAGAAGAGAAGAGGGTCTCTCACGAAAGCTTGATCTTTTCATCATCCTCCCCTCCGAAGTTCCCCGCAGCGCCCTCCGCTAGAACGGTGGAAGTTCCGTAATCATCCTCCCGCGCATCGTCGTCCTCTTCGTCCTCCTTCGCGCCGGGCGGCGGTGGGTCTGGTGGGAAGGAGGTCTGGCGGAGTGGGTGCGACGAGGGCTGCGCGAAGGTGGAGAGCTTGCGGGGCGGAGGAATCTTGGGCTTTTTCGCGGCGGGCGGTGGCAAGGAGGAGCCGGTTATCGAGATTCTGCGCTTGTGGGAGCCTGAGGGGTAGAATGGCGGGGAGGATATTGAGGGGGGAGAGGACATTATTGTGTTTTCTGTGGTTGTGAGGGTGGTTATTAGTAATGGAGAAGAGAGCTGAGAGGTAGGCAGGGAGTTTTTGGTGTTTGTTTGCTGGTGATGGGTTGCTTGCCTGTTTGTTGACTCTTGGCGAGATTAGGTTTAGCCCGCTTCGGGATGGTGGGGGGTAGGATCTTGGTGACAAAAGAAATTGACCCCCACCGGGTTTTCCATACAAAATGGCCACTTTTAAGAGGTGCTTACTCAACACCATAAGATTGGAAAAATCCAGGGATTTTTTTAGATAGCGCAGTCTAACATGGAGGTTCACATACTTGAGCACCAGGTTACAGAAAACATAGGAACTCTGAGTGCCAAGGTTCCAAGATTAGAGCCTAAAAACACTGCCAAGACAGTCAATTTGTATGGGATTTCCACATGGCAACTAAACTGGTTGACCTCACTTGCTTGTTGCTAGCACCTGGCACTTGGGGTGTGTGAAAAAAATTGCCAATTTTTTTATATGTTAAATTCTCTATGATTCCCTTTGATTTGGATATTTTTTATAATAAAGAATAAAATCCGTTGTCCACCCTGGTTTTGGGTGGTTAAATTTGTGCATCTTGTATGGAAACCCGGTGGGGGTCAAGTTCTTTTACCGCCAGGCTCGTACAGTACACACCGTCCTGTGCTCAACTACAATTAGCACTGTGCTCGTAATGTCCTGACATTTAAGAACGCGACCACATTTGCATGATGCCAAGATCATTGCAAAAAAGCTGAACTTTGGCGGCATGCAATGGCAATTGTGTTCACAAACGTCAGGACATTACGAGTACTGCACTACCCGTTTTCAAAAGTATCATGTCAGCAAGATTCGCATTAGACCTATATTAGAGGAAGCATTAAACCATGGCGCTAATTACAATAGCGCTGTCTTAAATCCCTGTAACTCACTCAAAGCCTTAGTCTATTTGAAATATCTCTGTACTCTCTGAATCTCCACCCTACCCTCTATCCAACAATAGAGAGAAAGGAAATACAAGGGTGGTTGAGGAGGAGCCATAGCAGTTTGAAGTTGGGCATTTTGGATTAGCGTACTGGTTAAGGTTTCCCCCACCAATCAACTGATTCAGGCTCCCAGCGCTAAGGGATCCAGATACTTTTGAAAACGGGTATGATAGCACCATTAAACCTAGCCCGCAGCGTCGTCCACTGCTAAAAACTCGCTTGTTGCTGATACTATGATAATATTATTATTATTACTTGATTCTCAAATATTCGCAGCCACAGCACATTCCTACGCTGACACACCCTCCCGCCACTTCGCCATTCTACGATGCGTTGTGTTAGCCGGCTACTTACCGGTGTACTGCGGCAGCACACCCGGTGGGAATGGCAAACATCGTAGGAAGTAAGGCCGTACGATACCATTCGTCTTGGAGATCCCCACTCGGAGCGACGGACACAGTTGCCTCAGCATACCTCAGCTATCTACTGAGCTGATTTTAATCCTGCGGGCATAACTTCTTTTTCCCTTTCACTCATCTGAGTTCGGTGATGAGTATCTTTAAATGGTGCCATATCTGCGCATTTCGGATCGGGGAAGGTCCAAAAGAAAAGAAAAAAGGGTTACAGAGTGAAAGGGGAATAAGGAACCAGAGGGAACACGACACGATGCACTATACTTGGCTTCGGTGGGTATATAAGGTCTACCGAGTTGGAATGGGTTGGGGGCAGTGGAGGTCAAGTCAAGCCCATTTATAAAAATCCTTGGTTCTTCGCGCATCTGGAGTTCTTGTGTTTGCTTGATGCTTGTGTATTTTGGATGAGGGTGGAAGAAAGAGCCCGCCCTAATTCCCCTACTCTCCCTCCCTTCTTTCTTTCATTTCCCTTCCTTTTATATATGATACTACGCTCTTTTAGCCTTCATCTGTGCATTTGCTTCCTATTTAGGTTTGGTTGCTCGTATCTGTCTTTCCCTCCCCTTCCCGTTCTATTTTTATTTAGAGGGACTGGCTCCAAGAAGGAAGTTTGAAGTAGAGAGAATGTGGCTCTCATCCGTGGTTGTTTCTGCGGCGGCGGTCACTTGGATTTTCTCAACGGCAATTAGTGGCCTTACAACCTGGCCTCAGGTGGATGGTGAGGGTGGTGTTTACATTGAACCTGCCCCAATATTACCTCTTGAGAAGAGAGTTACACAGGAACAAGACCCGTGCACTTACTTTACTCAGAACTACGGACGTGAGTGTCTCTCTTTTTTCCTTCTTCCTCATCACTAGTTTAGATCAAATTATGCTAAAAGACCACTATGCAAATAGGCACAACTGGCGAAGATTGGCGAAAATGTATCCTGGCGGTTCCCTTCAATGAGCCATTTGCCCGGCAGACTATCAACGCCTTCCGAGTGATTTTCGATCTCGAGTCATCAACGGGATATCATGAGACCCCACCACCGGAACTGGAACTTCCACCATTTAGCCTCAACGCTACTTTCGACATGATGGGGGAAAAGATCAATAACAAAGTATACCAAAATCACTGGTCGTTCGAGTATGATCTCATGGTACTCTTTAACAGATATCGTGACGGCCACACATCGCTCAACACAATGTGTATGCATGGATACTACTGGGTTCACGCTTACCCTATCGTTCTCTTCGAGGAAGAGGCGAAAGGTAAGAAAGTGTGGGAAGCATGGACTGTCGAGAAGGACTGGAATGTGAAGAACTGGCAGGCAGCTAAATTGGGGGATAAGCTCGTCATGATCAACGACCAGCCGGCCCTGGAATGGCTTACTCAATACACACGGATGTCTATGGAGTCATTCGCATACGTTGATCCGGATTCGAGGATGAAGCAGATGGAGTTCACAGTCCCAACGGGTTTGTCCCGTGGGATGTTTGCAAAGAGGCAGATGTGGGATGGAGAGGAGTTGTCTATCTGGTGGGCGAATGGCACGAGGAGGGATGTTCCCTGGACCGTCCAGTTTACGAGCCAGATGGTTACGGATGGGAAATTTAGGTTCAATAATGTGGAGAGTCTGGAAAAGCTTTGCTTCCTCAACACGACCGAGATGGAGAAATTGATTCTGCCGCAACCATCCCCGAGGGCCCGGAGAAGATCCGAAGTTGCTGGGTTAGGAGAGATTTTGATAGACAAATCTGCGCCCGTGCTCGAGAGACGGTCGACAAACACTCAAAAGAGGCAGGAGCCGGTTGTGGTAGAAAGGCCCAGCGGCTACCCACCCGCCAGGGTGAGTGGCCCAGAGTTCGCCGTAGAGTCGTACATCCTACGAAGTGATCCTGAGACAGCGATTATCCGTTTCGGTACGTTCAAGGAACAAAACCAGAACACGTTCAAAGAGTTCAGCAAAGATTTCCAAAACTTTATCGCAAAAGAGCTGGTTTCGCTCAAGAAGGATGGGGTTAAACGGCTCATGATCGATGTATCCCACAACGGTGGAGGACAAGCTGTCCTTCCATACGATGTCCTAAATCAGTTATTTCCCGAAAAGCAGAAATTCAGCAGCATGAACATCCGCTGGTCACCGACTACTTGGGCACTCGTTCAGAATATTGACAACGGGAGATATATGGATTACTACAGGGACGAGAACATGCAAGACTTCAAAAGCAAGGAGCAGTGGTTGGGCCCGATATTTCGGGACGGAGGGTGGTACTCTCCGAAGTGGAAACAGGACTTTGAACAGTATGCCCAGGAAGCCTCTAGTATTGACCTGAAGCATACCGGACCTCAACCATTTGAAACAGGAAATATCATTGTGGCAAGTGCTTGTCTAACAACGTGTGCGAAGGAAATTTGCTAAAAGTCCATAGGTAAGCAACGGAATCTGCGCCTCTGCATGTGCATCCTTCGTAGAAGGCCTCCAAGAACATGGCGTCCGAGCTGTCGCATACGGTGGCCGTCCAAACTCCAAAACCCCAATGCAAGCCGTCGGTGGCACCAAGGGTGGAAAAATGATAGGCATAGAGCAAATCTACCAGTCCCTCGCGAAAGCCGTCAGCGACAAGCGCTACACCGACGTACCGCCATCAGTCTGGATGCCCCCTCCGATGCCCCTTCGAGTCCTCAAGGGCTCCCTAAACCTGGAAAACAAGTTCCGCGACGGAATAGACGTCCCACTACAGTACCTTTACACTCCGGCCTGTCGCAAGATCGGCTTCAACAAAGAGATGTTTGTGGATATCATGGTGCTTTGGGAGAAGGCGAGGGCGGCCATGTGGGACTCGGATGGGAAACCGATCAAGTGTGTCGATTACAGTACACAGCTCGAGCGGATCCAGACTCAGGCCAAGGCCAAGCAGCAGCAAGCTCAAGCTCAAGCATACGCGCGGCCGAGACCACAGCGGGAGCCCCCTCAGGGATCGCAGCAGGCACGGGAGGTGAATATATCACCTACCCCTGCCCAATATTCGTACATGGAGTATAGGAAGAGAAAATAAAATTATTTATAAAAAAAACTAAACTTTAAAGCATCCTTTTGCTTCTATCTCCTTCGTCCTTGTATCTTGGACCGCGAAATAGCCTGTGGAGATGAGAAAAAATGAGAAAACCCTCCCTACGACACGAATCTGGAATCTCTTGCGATTGCCCATATACATGCTTCCGTTGTTTCGTCTCTTCGCCGCTGCCGTCAGGTCTTCCGCTTCGTTGCTTCATATTCCATTTCGCTACTCCATTCAGCCCGTGTGCGGCCCGGCCAAAAACCGGCGTCTTGAGCTATAACTATTTAATTCTACCGTTGTGCGCTCCCCCCCGTCGCTTCCGGTGGAGCAATAAAATGGAGAAGCAACCCCTTTTACTATCTACCCAGAGGCGGAGCAGACCCTGTGCCACTCTTCTGCTCCTGGTGGGCCGAAATGGTAGGTTGTGATCAACCCGTAGGGGAGTGGTAGTCCGGTGAGTAAGCTGTGCCGGACCATGTCATCGAGTGATGGAGTATGACTGCTATGCAGGGATGAGTGTGGGGGCGGCAGGTGAGGAGAAAGGAGAATAATGGATGGGATGGGCTTCCCCTCCCCCATTGTTCGTACATTATTAATGACTTTAGTTGTTGTTTTTAATTCCTGAGAGTATCGTAGTAACATTACCATCATAAGATTCATGGCCCTCTTTCATATTTGTATAAAAGTGATATCTCCTCAGTATCGTAATTTATCTGTTGTTATAGGGCCAAGGCTTCCACAGCTACCGAGTGCGAGCCCGAGACCCTACACCCACTCTACAGGAAATACTCTGGCACCCTAGAAATACAGATTAGAGATTGCCAGCCACGCCCTCACCGAACCATAATCGAAAGGGGTTGAGAGCACTCCCATAACCGAGAATCTCCGTACCCCTTGACCCTATGGTGGAATTGCACTGTACCCCTAGATCCTATCTTTCTCTTTGGTTGATAATTTCTAAGCTGTAAGGTATACCAGTTATGGTACGAGCATATAGTACCCGAACACTAGCCAGCAGTCCCACCGCAACATTTGGGGGGAATTGACCCAAGGGCATTACCAACCCTAGACCTACCCCCCAGCAAAAAAAGTGGTTCGCCGAGCATTTTTTTTAATGCTCGACTACTCCACTGCCCCCCGGATTCGAACTTATGATGGTCCCTGTTTTCAAATTAGCCGACCAGTCTCCTAAGCCATTAGACCATAGGAACTGGCCGATAATACTTTTTCTTCTTGACCTTTTGACTGCTTCTTCAGAAAATATACAGTTCAGGCGCCTGATAATATTATGATACTTTATCTTTGATAAAAAAAAGGGCATCGGTATCCAATCATAGTATTCTCTCACGATATCGATAGAACGAGGAACGGGGGGGGTTCCGGTGTATACCTGTGATCTGCCACAGAAATACTCGCTTTCCTCGTCAGAGGGGAATGTTCCCCGAATTCCATGGCTAGTATCCCCGTTTTCACTATTCTTTGGTATGTACAGGAAAGGACAGAGGTAAAACTTTCGTATGGTAAATTACCTATGCGCATCTGACAGCCCATACAAAATTCGGACCCAAGTGTTCGGGCTCTGTATGCTTGTAACTTGTATGGACGAGTAAAATCCGATCGAATCCCGTTTGAGGTTGCGGTCTGGGCTATGGCTTTGGCGACCTCCTGACACTACACTAGTATAGCATACGTGTTTTTAGAAATTTGATAGACATCGGGATATGTGAGACTGAGGCGGGGAACGAGGTATCCGTGTAGCGTGGTGTGGTGTGGTGCACGTATTTGGGGTGCGCGAACAGCATCGCATTCACGACGTGGGGGGTTGGCGCGCTGTCTGTACGGTACAAGTAGGTTGGATTTGGGAAATGAGAATGGAGGGAATGAGACTCATTAAGTATATTCGATAAGGACTGTAGCTAGTAATAACAGTAGTAGCTACTCCCCCCCCTAAATAAAAATAGAGAGAGCAAAGAGGAAAAAAAGGGAAGCCACAATATCCCTATAAGTTAGACTCCAATCCCCATAACCTGGAAAAGTCGAATCCTGCACTATGCAAAGTAACCCATCAGCATCTCCTATACTATTATAGAAAAGTTTAGGCAAAGGTCTCAAGCATAGCCCGGAGGTTATAAATCGATTAGAAGCAGTATTTCGATGATGGCAAAGGAGTATTTCATCTGTAGTAATTTAGATTCGCCATACCTCTTTTAAGTTGTTTAGTGGTATGGTATCTTCCAAAAAAAACCCCATTTTACGCTGTCGCCTACTAAAGCTGTCCTAGAGTAAGATGGTACTAGAGCTTATGCCGGAGACTTTATCCTCCAGAGAATTCAGAACGGTTTCTCACTCGCAATTTCCGGATGCGTCCATGGTGAGAGAAATTTGCCATTGAATGGTTAACTGAGGGGTAGTTGTCGGGGGCATGCACTAGTAAGGGCCTATAGGCAGTCTACTACAGGTAACCCCAGCCCAAGGAAAGATTCTTACAGATCCCTAGGGATAACATAGTACCCGCTCATCAATACCCCTTCGGAGTGCCATGGACGCCGGGAGGGGTCCTAATTCAAAACGCCCAAGGTCTCCCAGGGTCGTGCAATTCAAAGTAGTGCCACCGTTTCCTAAGCTTTCGGACCCCTGTGGGGGGGATTCTAGCAGCTTGAGAACAGCCTTTTCGAATTACACCCTCACAGGCACCCCCCACCTCAAAAAGGGCACCACCACCAACGGAGCGTGCAGGAATTGTCAAAACCTAAAACCACCCTACTGGGAACCTGTAGTCCGCTTTGACTTGAGCCGCTCAGGTCATCCCAAGGTCACCTTGTGGAGCCCGTCAGTATTTGGATTGAGTGTCCCAATCCCCGCCGGGTTGGTGATCCGCAAGCATCTCTCTTAGGATGGGAAAACGCGGTTGCTGTCAGCAGCCAGTTTAGCTGTGGCAAGGCCTCTAGATCTTCTCTACAAGTTACACTCACTATCTCCTTTGTTATCAATTGAGTGAACTCCCTTTATTGCATGCTCTCATCAAGTGGCGGAATACCACAAGTAAAACTCCCCTGGTACAGCACTCCATAAACCCAACTTGCTCGATGCTCCTTCCTGGAGAAGTGCGGGGGCTACTGATGATGGATGCTTGCACTTGCATTTATTCATGAGTGGTCACTCGCGAAGCTAATCCAGGAAGACTGGTATCACACCCCCGGGCCCAGTTTCGACGGTGGTAACGGAACTACTTTAGGATCGCCATCTAGTATTACAGCGCCTTCCAGGAAGCCCGGGTAAGAGACGATATATTCAAAGCTAGGATTTGTGACCATAGTACCGCTCTTTGTCAGTACTTTTATTTCGGGGGCCCAAAGCCAGGTCACAGGTCCTCACTCGCTCCTTCTCAGATCCACAGAAAATTAATAATTCCACCCTCGAAGCTTATATATGAACTTACTGAATATAATAATCGTTTAAAATCTTAGAAGTAGACTCAGAAGCACAAGCCGCGCACTCAGCCCACCTAATAGAACCACACTAGCCACACTTTGCCACGACAGCACAAGAAGTCTCAGTCGATAACAAAGACCTGGGCTCAGACCGAGCCTGCGCTGGGAGCCAACCTGCTTTCCCTAGTCAGCTCCCCAAGGGACAACTCAAGAATGAGTGAAGATTGTGAAAAACCCCTATCATGCCTATCATGACGAATCCAAGGAATCACAGCTCACTCTTCAACAGTGTTCAGAAGCCTACTGTTCCGACAACCAGGAGAGCTGTTAATCCATACTCACCGGCAACCCTTGGCACCTATTTAAACTCCACACCAAAGAGTTCAAGTAATCCCCCCCCAAAAAATACCCACTACATTGTAAAAGCATATAACCGATGCAGCCCCCCTCTACTTCCTTCGATAAAGGGGGAACAATAGATAGACCTTATTCATAGCTCTATCACCCAAATTCACGGAAATACCATTACAGGAGATGCCATCCTCTGGGGAGTGTTCCTCCTCATTAACAGCCAGATCCGGATCACCCCGCCCTAGCGGGTCCTCCCCAGGGGCCAGGTGGAGGGAGAGCCATTAAGTCGGGCAGTTCCCATACCTAGACCGAGCGGCGCGGTAGCAGTAACGATCATATGCTTACTATGCTTGCTTCACCCTGAGACACCGCATCAGGCTGAATCACTCGGTCGCGCTTGGTCAAAGTCCTAAAGGTGCAATCGGAATTTTTGGGAGTGGCAACTAGTCTCCCCCAAGTGCGTGCCAGGTAAGTTAACCCCTCAGAGCAAAAACAAGAAACTACAAATTGGTATAGAATACTGGATACTGTATAACGTTATAGGATAAAAAATAAATGATTTGAATAAATTTCTTGCCCTGAATGGAGAAAATGTGAATATTTTTATCCTCCTCTTAACGGTTAAGTGAGGGTAACATTACTATTTCTGCAAGTGCCAAGACCCTACTAAAAAAATTTCCATCCATGGATTTAGGTACTCTTCAGATGGTAATAAAAGAGAGAAAAAATCTAGTCCTGATAGCATAATTCCAGTAGCTTGTGGCAATTAATTGAGCGTGTTCCTGCTGGAGCTCAGATCCGCGTGGTCACCTCGAGCCAGGCTATTAACAACTCCCACTTGGGTCAGACTGCGCAAAACCTTAAGGTGGTGGAGGGGTGAAATGTCTTGGCATTTGAGAGGGCAGTCTGCTACACTTCACTCGAGTGATGGGAGCACGAGTTTCAGGCTTCTGATCATCTTCTGTATGATTTCCTTCTTCTAGGCCTTGGTGCTAGTGCGGTGCACTCTGTTTCTTGGAGGAAAAATTTCCTCCTGTGCCCGCCGTATCATACCTGGCGTTGATGGTGAGATGCTTGCTATTTGAAGGGAGGGCTAGAAAAATTATATCTCCTCAAAAGTCATTTGTCATGAACGAGTCTCTTTTTTCTTTCCATTTCCCTTTCTTTTTCTCCTTCGTTCCCCCAATCCGAAATGCCAGGCTAAACTACTGTGTAGAAGGACTTCCCCTCTTTTCTCCACCGGGACCGAACCTAGACCGCATTTCTATTTTCGCTGTCGAGTTAGCTACGACGGGGGAATAAATATATGGCCCGGTATGATACCAAAATGGTTTCGTTTGTATGAAAGTGTAGCCAGCAGAAATCTAGGAATGAAGATAGTACACTGGGGATAGTGCTGTACGAGTGCTGTACAGTACCTTATCCAGTGCACACCACCAAATGTCTGAATATTTTAGTCGGAGGAAGTAACAATTTAGAATCCTCAGCATGGGATAATCCACACCGACGTTAAGATCGCTTTAAGGGCGACTTTAATAAACTTCCCGGGTGTTCAGTAAAAAATTTGATATCAGTGAATCTAATCTTCCATCTACAGTATGACCATGTGCCTAGGAATAAGTTCATGCCTACCATCCACAAACAAGCTTCCGCGCACTCTAAAGTACTATCATAGAACAAAAAACTCCAGCTGACACCCGACTTACACCAAAACTAAGCCCACCCTTCTAACTGTCTTCCCCCCCCCCGACGAGTTCGGGGGCTCCATTCTAGGTCAAACCAAACCGAAAACACGAAGGGAGCAATTTAGAACAAGAGAAGTTGAACGGAAAGTTAGCGGAACTTGGGAACTACTGATGGCCCAGAACAAAGGAAGTTGTTGTGCACAGTGCCTTTTGTATGGCCCCCCCGATAGATGGTCTCAGGGCATCTTCAGGTCTTGCAGCACCATAGCACAGAACATCACAAGTAATCAATTTGCAGGCTTCACACTTCCGTTATAAGAAAAATAATTGTTCTCGCGGTGCCCATAGCTTCATAAATTTCTCACCCGGGCGGTGTCTAGACGTGAGTCTCTGGAGAGGGCTATTCCTGGTGCAAAGCGGTCAACTGCTTGAGCGTTTTATCGCCCCAATTCACTGACTATACAATCGGGAACACCACCGCACTCTCCCAACCCAGCACACTACATCAATGACCGATTGACCTCCCCGAAATATTATTGATACCAATACCTGCACCCCGCCAAAAACAGGTTTCGATGGCTCCAACCCGGCAAGCAAGGCCGTGTCCCACAAAAGATGTCCCTGCACCATATAAGCAAAGAGCGATATATACCCAGGACTTAAAAAAAGACTCAGAAAAATAGTGACTCACCCAAGTGTGTCAGGAATGTTCGAAAACTATTCCCGCTCATCCAATACAAATCCTCAGAGAGGTAGGCTATGTTTTCCTACTTTTATCGAAACACGCCCGAGCACCGCAGAATCCCCATCCCTATCCAGTGATTCAGCCCGACCAAGCTGTTTTCCCGGATTATTGTCTCTCCCATAGCTCCTTCATGCCTAATATCTGGTTGAGAAGTATCTTGTTGTACCCTCCTCGTGTCTGTGGGAGCGAGTGATGGAGTCTTGGAATTACCGCAATTAGGGCTTCCCCTCGGAAATTCCCATCCGTGCTGTCGAATCAGTTAGTAAAGATGAGGGCAGTCAGGGAATTGACAAGAAATGTGGTTGTACAGTAACGCACAGAGCCCGGACGGCAAGGTAAGCCAAAGGGGTCTAACAAGCGCCCAGTTACCCGCTGAGCCTCCATGCACGGTGTATGTGCTACGGTGCTTTCCCCCAGGTGCCCGTGCAGTTATTCAGTGGAGACTGCTTTTTCGGACAATGCCTCTGCAGGCTGGGGTCAATTCCTCTGCGGGATCTAACCTTGATCCCTGAGACTCCTGCCAATCCAAGCTTCAGGGTGCTCGGACAGAACTGTAGGAGAGAGATTTCTTTAGCTGAGGCCATATCGTATAGCGCAAAAGTACTATCACGAGCTGTCATCAAACCCTGATGACCCTTGATCAGCTGAAGAGAGACTCCCCCAGCTTCTCGTACGTCCATCCAGCACGTCATGGGATCCCCAAGGTGCGAGAGAGCAAGTATGTCCGACGGGAGTGGCCTACTCGGAAGTTTTTTTTTTTTCGTGGTCTAGAAGGAAATGTCTCTGCGGACAGGTTATCATTAGTCGTCCGGCCCAAGATGTACGCCGAATCAAGCAACGCTTCTGTTGAGTAATCCGGGGTTCTCGTCACGCACGCCTGACCCGAGCTAATCGCTGGGATGCCAGCTACCGTTAGCTCGTATGGCGCTTAGGTTCGGTGGCGACCGATACGATACGATAGATAGATATCCTGGGCGGAACTCCGACTACCTACTGGTACCGGCAAAAGACAATGATAGCCCCTTCCCTTGCATCATTTCAGGGCACTAGGGTACTCTGACAAGTTATCATAGGTAGCCTCCAAGTATTATATCCGGCCGTCGCTGGTAGGTAATGAAGTCTCACACCACACACATACCATGCATCACACACACACATTCATAATCATACGCCGACACAGTCTTCCTCTTCCTTCCTCCTTGCAGAAGAAACTTTGCCTGCTACGCCCTGAAGTGAAATTCCTGCCTGAGCCTGGGCCTGGGCCACAGACGATCAACGCTCTGCTCAGGATATAACCCCCTCAAATAAGACTCACCAATTTCAGCCTCTCCGAATCAAAACGTTACAATTCAGGCGGAAAGTGTTGAGAGCTCAAAAAAAAAAGGAAGCCAAATCCGGATGAATGAGTGAATGGATGGATGAATAAGCGCTCAGATCCTCGTAAGATATAGTGGTAGGTAGGTTCTTCAAGTACCGACGAGCGAACACATAATCAAAAGCCAACCCACTGTATTTTCCAGTACAGTATAGCACATAACACAACAAGGTTTAGGAAGCATGACATATGTAGAACAAGGCACGGAGACGGAGAGAATGACCAAAACACCGGCAACCCCCCCCCCCCAATCCAATCCAATCCAATTCACCAAAGTAAAGTGACATGGTTCACCACTTCACTAGTCACAGCAGATCAGTAAAAAAAAAAAGCCGAATGGCCCCGGAAGAACTCGAAGAAGTAAACCTCGCGCTACCGTAGGACGTTGGAGTTGCCATTGTTAGTTAGGCCTGATCCTTTTTTTTTTTTTCCCCCCTCCCCCTCCCGGGGGGGGGGGGGGGGGGGCCCCCCCCAGCTTTCTCGGTGCTTTCGCCCCCACCCAACTATGATACCCCCCTCCCCCAGTTATCCAAGAGAGGGAATTTTGGACGTCTTAGAGCGAGTTCGAAAAGTATTCGAGTTTTCTTACCGGTACGTAACATCATAGTTGTAGACTGTGATACATTTCAAAAACATTTCCATCAAAATGCCCCATACCTCACTCACTCACTCGCACGCACGTACGCACACACACACAGACAGACACACAGACACAGACATGCACCACTCAGAAGGGCCCATATCCAACCAGCCAACCAACCCACAAAAACCAACCAACAAAGATAGTCATGCCCGACCGAATCCACCGGCCAGACATATCATGGAGAACGGACAAGAATGAGTGAATGAATGAGCGAAAGAAAGACAAAGCGGGAATAATCCAGGGTTTATTTTCTTCCCTCCTCCTCCCCCTTCCAAATGCCTCAAATATAACTTCACCCGACCACTCATTCGAAACAAAACTCAATGAAGGAAAAGAAAATGGAAACCGGGCACCTTTGAAATCCATCCCATCCCGCCATTGGATAATTCCATCCAGGACCAGTCCCGATCAGAAGGCGTCCATCACACAAATATGCAAGCATAGTTACCAAGATAGATAGATGAATACCCATAGCTAGATATACATCAGATTACCCAAAGACCCATTTTCTTTTCCTTTTTTTTTCGACCTTTTCTTTTTTCTTTTTTCTCCTTTCCTTTTGTTCCCTCCTCCCACTACTCCTGCCTTCCTTCTTTCATTCCTTCCTTCCTTTCCGCACCAATCCCTTACTTATTTACTACATACTTACTACTACTCGCCGAGCAAAGATGATAAAATTTATGAAGAAAAAAAAGAACGAACGAACGAACGAACGAACGGACCATCTCCTGGCCCTTTTGCCATTCTACCGTACTATAACCGCACCCCATCCCATCCCCGTCATGGAACCCCCCCCCCCCCCCCCTCGAAACCGGGAAAAAAAGAATCAAGTTCCATGTTACGGACAATGTGCTTGACACGGCATATCTATAATGGCATAGTAGAGTATAATAATACACATTTAATATACATTTAATATACGTCCCCCACCGCAGCAGGTTGCCAACCAGACTTGGTTCCCATCCATCTACTCTACCCCTACTGCATCTATTGTGCGCATATCCCACCATGCCAAAAAAACCGATTCGCGAATATTAATTAGTAGGAAGGGGGGGGGGGGGGCGCAAAGGGGAA
>Ga0307509_10001794_pt1 | contig 35552 bp, 39 predicted proteins | sample 10_EM_MG_FD_202245 | JGI IMG/M metagenome (GOLD analysis project Ga0307509, IMG submission 202245) | Populus trichocarpa ectomycorrhiza microbial communities from riparian zone in the Pacific Northwest, United States - 10_EM | ecosystem: Host-associated > Plants > Roots > Unclassified | place...
CAACACAGAGTCCTTCACCATCCCAATCATTCCATTATCCTGGTTGTTTAAATCTTTCCATTGTTCAGCATAATTGTCTCGGTAGCAGTAATGTTTTTCAAACTCTTTTTAGTTTTTTTACTTCGGTGGAAAGCTCTCCTCATATTGTGGCTCTTCAGGATATTCCTCTTTGGAGGAACTGTCCTCCTGTTTTTCGCAACTATAAATGTTTTTTTCCCCCAGCAACTGACAGTTATAAGCCTCGGGTTGCAACCTATGTTCACGAGAGGCTTTTAAGTGTTATTTCTATTCTTCCATTGTTTTTTGAAAGGGGTGACCTCATGGCAGTGAACTTTCACTCTCCCGAGGGCCTTTTTGATACTTCTCAGAATTTGTTTCGTTTGTACAATGCTTATTCCATCCCTAGTGGTCACACTAGGTCAATTTCTCCTGTTGATTTGTTTCCTCAGCATGACTTTCCTACTCTTGTTCTTGGGGACCTCAACATTCATCACTCCACTTCCGACCCGTCTCGCTTGCTTTCTAACCATGATTTGTTTATAAGTTCTCCTTATTTTGACAGAGCATCGGCGCAGTTGTTTTCTCTCCTCAACACACCCGGGGTCTACACTAGGTTCCCGTTCACCTCCAATCATCGCCCTGCAGTTCTTGACTTGTCCTTTGCCAACACTGCCTTGCTACCGTTTTTCTCCTCCTGGAACCCCTCCCTCCCGCCTACTGGTTCGGATCATACCCCCCTCACAATCATTCTCTCCACTCCGCTCCTGAAGCCCCCGCCCAAGGGCCTTAACTGGAAGTACACGGATTGGAATCACATCTCCCCTTTGCTCGCCGACCTTATGCTTGCATCTCCCCCTGCTCTCCCCACCCCGCACTCACTCGACCTATGGTTCGCTGACTGCCTTGTCAAGATCACGCACCTCATTACCTCCAACCCCCCAACCAAACGCCCATCCTCCTACTCTAAACCGTGGTGGACTCCTGAACTTACACAGCTACGACGCATCCATCACCATACTTCCCGTCTCATGAGGAAGAATCAGACCTCGCCTGCCCTGGCCCGTGTGGCTCGAAACACATACTTCAAGGCTATCCAATCTGCCAAAAGAGTCCACTGGTCGCAGTTTCTGGCCAATGTCGACGCACGATCAGTCTGGGATGCCAGAAAGATTGCGGCCGGCAGAGCCCCTGATCGGTTCCCCACACTCGAGAACGCCTCCTCCCCCACCGAAATTAACAACACACTTCTACAACATTTTTTCCCTCCCAGACCATCTCCTCCTCCTCCCCTAATCCTTCCTGCGTTTAAAGACGTCCCTCCAGTTTTACCAGCAGAAGTGTCCTCCGCACTTCGGAAATCCTCCAACACGTCGGCCCCTGGCCCAAGTGGTATTCCATACTCTATCTGGAAGCAAGTCCATAAGGCCAACGAGCGGCTCCTTCCATCTCTGTTCACTCCTCTCCTTACCCACGGGTACCACCCACTAGCCATGAAGAAGGCCAACGGTATTATCCTGGACAAACCAGGCAAACCTGATTACCTTACACCTTCTTCCTTCCGCATCATTGTCCTGCTCGAAACTGTTTCCAAGATCCTGGAAAGACTTTCTGCTCTTCGCCTTGCCTCTGCCGCCCGTTCCCTGGGCCTCTTACATCCCAACCAGTGTGGGTCTCTAGCCGGTTTGGGCTGTTTCGACGCTGTCGCTACTCTCACCCACGAAGTCCGCCTACTTCAGGCTGCTTCCTTCAAAGTTTCAACTCTCTTCCTGGATGTCAAGGGTGGATTTGACAACGTCTGCGCAAACAAGCTGGCTACCATCCTCACCAGAGGTGGTGTCTCCGCGTACCTGGTTGCCTGGATCAAGTCTTTCCTCTCCAAACGCCAGTGCCGACTCATATTCCAAGGCGCGCCTAAGGTTTTCTGCCCGGTGGCTGTTGGCACGCCTCAAGGCTCTCCGATTTCTCCTCTCCTGTTTGTGCTTTATATAGCCAGCCTCCACCCAACTCTCCCTCAGGGTCTGGCGATTTCATACGTCGACGACCTCACCATCACGGTTGGCTCGGACTCGGTACGTTCGAATATCCGCGCTCTTCAATACTATTTCGGCAATATCCAAAGGCAGGGTGCCGACTTGGGGGTGGCTTTTTCTGTCCCCAAAACTGAACTCATTCACTGGAGGACCCCGAAGGACCGTTCGGATGTTTCCTTCGCCCCCATTGTGATCAACGACATGCTCTTCCCACCCTCCCAGGCCGTAAGGTGGCTAGGATATTGGCTCACCCCTACTCTACACTCCTCCGTTCACTTCCTGAGACGGCTGGCTCTAGCCAAAGCCTCTTTCACTTCAATCCGACAGCTCAGTGCAGCTGGCAAAGGTCTCTCCTCCTGGTGCAACAGAAAGCTAGTCTTCGGCGCCATTCTTCCTATTCTCACCTACGGCTGCGACCAGTTTGTTCCGGACACAGCCACTCTTAAGAAACTCAACTCGTTCTGGCATGTGGTGCTCCGATGGACAACCAATAGCTTTTACACAACCGCCCTCGGCGCTCTGTACCATGAGGCCTCACTACCACCTATCTCCTCTATCTGGAAACACCGCCGTCTGTCAGCTGCCATCCGTTTGGTCTGGGCCCCTTCGGAGTTCAACCCTGCCACCACCCGGATACCCGAATCTGTGCCCACCTGGGACCAGGGCCGTTCTGCGGACGATCATCGCTTTCTCCTTCGAGGCTCCCCCAAAGCCGTCCACCTTACTTCATGGCTTGGCCCAGCGGTTAACTCAGCCAAGCACCTACCACTGGACTCCCTATGTCACGAGGTTTCAGACCTCATTGAGGAAATCCCTATCCTCCCGCTCGCATCAACCGATCTCGTACCGCTCCCGCTGTCGAGGGTACCCTCCGTTACCTACCAAGCTCTCAGAACTCCTCTGATACAATCACTCCTCGCTGACTGGCTGGACATAAGTCCACCGGTGCCCTCTTACTACCCTTATGGTGCCTGCCTCACTCCCCATGCCTTTACTGGCCTTCCTCGATTTATATGTGGCCGCATTCACCAGATGCGTTCGGGTGCCAGTTTCCTTGCCGCACATGTTTCCTGGAGGAGCAGGCTCGCCAGCACACTCTGCCCGTTCTGTGAGCAAGGCGATGAGTCCTTCCAACACGCGATTCTCCACTGCCCCGCTGAGGCCCACCCCCGCCTCACCCATCTCTCAGGTGTGGACGACATGGGCCCTGACGGTCCCCTTTGGCTTTCGGTTCCCCTCCTCAGGGGGTTGGCTGAGTATCTCTACGCTACTCGCACGGGTTTTCCTCCAGCCATGTTGCGCATTTGAGCCAGTACTGCTACTCCTGAGCCAGGTTCGGGCTCAGATAGTGCTTAACGCAAAAACTCCCTAGCTCGGCCCCGGCCTTCTAGGTATTGCTATTTCAATAACTCCCCTGCTCGAGCTTCTCCTCAGGGTATTTTCTATACAATTTATGGGTTTTCTTTGCTTTTATTTGTCTACGGCAGTGGGCGGGTAGGGCGGGGAGGTTTTATTTCTTATAGGTGTTTTTCTTATTGGCATAAGGAGGATTTTACTTTACTTTTGTTTTGTTAGTCATCGATGGCGATGCGATAGGGTTCTGATGATCCCGCCTGGAGAGTTTTGCACGTTTTGTTTGAATTTTGTTTCTTTCCTTTCTTATTTTTTGGAATTAAGGTTATTTATATGCCATAGCGCGAGGTGCATGCAGGATTTTGTACCTAAATCAATAATCACATGATTCAAAAAAGAAAAAAAAAAGAAAAAAAAAGAAAAAAAGGTACAAACTCCCGTATGCAGATCGCTCTAAGACAGGAAAAACCTCCACCTACAGTCCATCCCGCATCCCTTGAGCTAAAACCCTCTGACACTGCCCGACACCCCAGCATCCGGTACTATGGGTACAAACTACAGAAGAGCCTACAGGCCTGAATACAACAAACCAAAAAACCTCCACAGACGTGCAGCCCATAAGAAACCTCCCCACCCCAACAGTGAACAACAAAGGAAAGTACAGAAACCTCAATAAACTCAAGGAAGAAAAATCCCAGCCGAACCCATAAGCAACCCACCCATAGCCCAGGACTGACCCCATTCTGCCGCAGCAGGGGAGCGGCCAAGGAGTCAGCAGGAGAATGCAGTAGGCCATAGATCCATACACTAAGAGGTACCAATATATTTACCTGGGGCTCTTACGCCCCGGAACCAACGGCAGACAAGACCACCAAGAGAAAGATCCGTAACCGAAACCAACACAAACGGCAGTGTGTGGCAGGGCGTATTAGCGACCGTAGGCCCACCGGAAACGAAGCCGGGAGGGAGTGCATGTCACCCGGAGGCAACAGAGGTGGCAGGCATGAAACACCTACCCCAAACACAGGCAAAAGCCACTCACACAGCCATGACAATCACCCAAGCCCAGAGATCAGAAGGGAACAGAGGCCCAGGGTGTAGCAGCCGTAGGGTGCCAGCCAGAGAGCGAAGCAGTAGGGTGCCACCCGATCCGACCGTGAGGAGAAGAGGAGAAGGAGGGGTAGACCCAACTCTATGCCGTGGAAACTATCGGTAACCGCGTTCGTGTCTGACTAGCCAGCCTCTCCAAGAAAAGAGAGATGGGAGAAATCGACCATGGCCTGTTTCATGTTTGCTCTTACTGCAAACCGTGTTCCCCGCCGTCTGTAACATGGGCGTTGAGGAGAGTGTTGCCGACCGTGCAGATGCTCTAAGTGAAGCAGAGCAAAAGCTGGGTAGGAAGAGGAAATATCATCACAAGAAGACGAAAATCATCAACCCAGAGTGAAGAAAGCCCAAAGGGATAAACCTAAGGGAAGGGGAGTGTAGAGGAGGTATGACTCCACCACCTAGAGCGAGCTCATAGCGGGGGGTGGAGAAATGAAAAGTGGTGATAATCTCGTGGTGTTGAGATTTCAATCGCCGGGTGTGTAGAGGAGACGGAGGATGGCTGTCTTTGTACCTTAAACAAATGCACATGATTTAAAAAAAAGAAAAAAAGCTAAAAGAAAAAAGAAGTCACAATAGTTGGACCATCTTTCGTCTCCTCTACACCTCCGGCAATTGAAATCTCAACACCACCAGAAATCATCGTCATCTCCATCCACCCCCCTTTCCTCTGCCACGCCACATTGCCTCTCTCTGAGTGAAGCCATCTCCCCCTCCTCTTCCTTTCCCTTCTGATGGTCAGGCCTGGCGAGCTTGTTCCTAGGGGTTGGTTGAGTCTGCCTGCACCCGGTCTTGTCCGGGCTCGCTTAGGTAGCCCTCCATGGTCGGCAACCCGCCACCGGTCAACGGTCGGTTTGTAGTCTCGTTCGATTGATAAAGTAGTTGTCCGCGGTGGCACTGCTCTCTGGTATTACACTATCTCCTTTATGCTCTCCTGGTATGGTCGGACTTTACGAAACATCGTGACCCCGCTTCTGTCGGCCTTTCCCGTACTTCTCGTGTTAGCTAGCCCTACGCCCTCCCCGTCCTTGACGCTTGGATCGGCTGGCACCCTACTGCTCGTGGCTCTACGCCCGCTCATGGCCTCTGTCTCCCTTCTGATGTCCTCGGACTAGGGGAGTCATGTTATCCTTTCTTTCCTGGCTCTGTTTCCCGGAACAGCCGACTGGATCTTCCTTCAACTGCCACGAGCCTTCCTTCGTTTGGCGGCATTCTCTTAAACTCGGCTGCTTGTCCTCAGCCTCGGCTGGCGGGGCTATATGCCTCCGGGAGCATTTCTCCCTTCGTTGTGTCCCCGAGACCCTCTATTCAGGAGTCCCTATTTCCTCGGGAGCTGGGCCAGGTAGGGCTTTACTACGGTTTAGCTTATAGGTTGTTTGGCTAGTGGGAGTAGGGTTTTTTATCCTTTGTTGGTTGTGTCTACTGTCAGTTGGGGATGTTTTTCATTTAGGCTAGGCTTCCGCAGGGGTTCTTGGTTCCTGGCTTTCAGGCCCACTTTCTCATCTCCTTGTAGTTTCTACCCATAGTACCGGGCGAGGTTTTCTCTGTTGGGCAGGGTCAGGGGATTTTAGCTTGGGGATAGCGGGACGGACTGTAGTTGAGGTTTTGGACTACGTGGCCCATGCTTGGTTGGAAGTCTGTTGTACCTAGGACCGTGGGATTGAGCACAGTTGTGCATTCGCCCCGATAGAAACAATTAATAATCAAGATCAAAAATGAAAAATGAAAAACAATGAAAAAAAATGAAATGAAAAAAAAAAGAAAAGAAAAGAAAGAAAAAAAAAAGAAAAAAAAAAGAAAAAGTCACAATAGTTAGACACGAACCATCTCCTCTACACCTATGGCGATTGAAGTCTCACCACCAGAGATACCATCGTCAACTCCCCCACGCCCCCCTCTCCTCCCCCGTGATGTCTTCTGCCTAGGGGAGTGATGCCATCCACGCTCTTCTCCCTCCAGGGGCCTTCCCCCCTCCCTTTACGGGGTTCTTCTTCTCGTTCATCGTTGACCCCGCTCATGAAGTAGGGTTCATCCCCCTTACCCCGCACTTCCTTTGCACCGCGCTTAGGTTTTGCACGGTTGGCATTCCGTTCCCTTCATTTACAGTCGGCGCTGAGCCTTCCAAGGCCTTTGCGAAGTACCTTTCCATCTCGGTTACGCATGTCCTGTCGGGCAAGGCTGGAGCTAGTAACTTCATGACCTTGTTCTTGTTTCGCATTCGGAAAAGCATCAGCCGCAGTCACTCTAGTCGGTCGTCTCAAGAGTTTGTACTAGTCCTTCCTTCATCCACCTCTCTGGTCTTCGTCCCGTTGCTCGGTTACAGCTACACTATCCCACGCAGCTGGCACCTCACTGCCACCCCTCGGCTAGCACCCTACGGCCCGTTCCTTACCTGGCTGGAACCCTACTGCTATCCCCCCCCAGCAGTCGACCCTCAGTCGCTATACAAAAACACGCCTCGCTTAGGCCCATCCTCCCTGCTATCGCTAATGCCGTTTGTCTCTCCCACTGGGACCCCTCTTTGATGTCCTCTCCACACCTGGTCTGAACCTGCCCCCAAGCAGCGCTACGTTCCCCGGCACTGCTTCATTGAGCTGGCCTATACCTTCCTTTCCTAAGCTTTGGCCGATTTGAGTCACTTATCAGACCTGTTTTTCCTTTGTCAGGGGTACATACTTTCTTTTGTTCACCTTTTGGTTTTGCAGATGTCGCTAATGGTTCTCCTCACCTTCCTGCTTGTTTCTTTCCTTTCTACTTCCTGCATATGTACGTGTATGTTCGTTGGATTTGGTTGGGCGATAGGCAAGATGTGCAGTTCGTCTCACACCAGTGGGACTTGGTGGTTTGGATGTTTCCTGGGGTGAGGAGGAATAGGGTTTTTGTTGTCATTAGCGATAAGCTGCATGGTGTCTTTCTACCTTAACCAATCAAATGCATATGATTTTAAAAAAAGTAAAAAATACAAAGTAAAAAATAAAACATCAAACATGAAAACCAAAAAAGTAAAAAAAGAAGTCGCAATAGGTAGACCATCCTCCGTCTCCGCTACACCTCCGGTGATTAAAATCTCAACACCACAAGAAATCATCGTCACCTCCATCCACCCCCCTCTCCTCAGACACGCCACATTCCCTCTATCTGAGTGAAGCCATTTCCACCCCCTCTTCCTTTCCCTTCTGATGGTCAGGCCTGGCGAGCTTGTTCCTAGGGGTTGGTTGAGCCTGCCTACTCGCCCCTCTTGCGGGCTCACTTAGGCAGCACTCCATGGTCGGCAACCCCTCACCCGTCAGTGGTCGGTCTTTAGTTCTCAGTCGATCGGTAAAGTAGTTGTTCCCGGTGGCACTGCTCTCTGGTATTGCACTATCTCCTTTGTGCTTTGCTGGTACGGTCGGACTTTTCCAAACATTGTGACCCCGCTTCCACCGGCCTTCCCCGCACTTCTCATGTCGGTTAGCCCTCCACCCTCCAGCTCTGTGATGTCTGGATCGGCTGGCACCCTACTGCATGGGGCTCTACGCCCACACCAAGCCTCTGTCTTGCTTCTGATGTCCTCAGACTAGGGGAGTAATGTTATCCTTTCTTTCACGGCTCCATTTCCCGAAATAGCTGACCCGATCTCCCTCCGTCTGCCACGAGGCCTCCTTCTCAGGGCGACACTTCCCTCAAACTCGGTTTCTCTTCCTGAGTCTCGGCCTGCAGTCGTTTATGCCTCCTGGAATTATTTACCCTCATTGTGTCCCCGAGACCCGTCACACAGGAGTCCCTATTCCTTCGGGAGCTGGGCCCGGTATGGTTCAACTACGGTTCAGCTTATAGGTAGTTTGACTTGGGGGAGTGGGTTTGTTTTCCTTTGTTTGTGCTGTCTACTGTCGGTTGGGGATGGTTTTCTTTTAGGCTAGGCTTCCGCGGGGGTTATTGGTTCGTGGGATTCAGGCCCGGTTTCTCATCTCCTTGTAGTTTCTACCCACAGTGCCGGGCAGAGGTTTCTTTGTCGGGCAGGGTCAGAGGATTTTAGCTTGGGGATAGCGGGATGGACTGTGGTTGGAGGTTTTGGACTACATAGGCCTCGGTTGCTTGAAAGTCCTTTGTACCTAACACAGTGGGATGTGCACATTTGTGCCTGCTGGCACCAATGAAAACAATAAACAACCGAGATTTAAAAAAAGAAAGCAAAAAAAGTCACAATAGTTGGACACGGTTCCGCTCCCCTCTTCCCCCCCCCCATATTTCTCAACACCACATCGCTCTGAGTACGATCGCGACTCCCACACCTTTTATCATTACGTTTGGGCTTCGCGTTCCCAACTCAATCCCCGACCATGGCCTCTCTCCACCACCTAGACACTGGCCCCCTGGGCAACCCCTCTCCGGGTCCGTCCTCTCCTCACCCTCCCAAAGGGAACCATGATCTCTTGGTCTCCCTCTTCCACGAAACGGCAGCCAACCTGGGCCTTCCGGTGGATGGCTTCCCCCCCATCACTCCCGCCAACATCTCTACCCTCTCCATAGGCGAACAAATACTTCTCCCTCTGCTCTGCACCTCCCGCTGTCTAGCATTCACATTGCTCCAGCGCTCGAAACTCTTTCTTCCAAGGTTCATGATCTGTCCTCACAAGGAGCGAACCTCAACCTCTTCACCCAGCCCCCAAATCTTGCACCACTGCCAGCCTCCCTCCATGGCATTGCCTCCAGGCTCCTGTCAGCCGCTCGGGCCCCTTTCCCACCCCAGCGCGCCAATATGGCTCCGCCCCCTCCTCTACCCCAACCTGCCACCTCCTGTGCTGCCCAACACCCTGCAACCAAGACACCCGATGACAACAAGGGTAAAGGCAGTGCTCCGCTATCGCTCCCCCCTCCCCCACCCCCACCTTCGAACACGGTCTGGCCTGCCCCACAGGCTGACCCAGACCTCCCAAGATATGACACATCTACTTCCCCACCCACCGCCTACGGCAACCCCGAAGTGTACGCGGACAAGTACCCCCACTCCTGGGAAGCTAGTCAGTTCAAGAAAGGGAAGTACCCCCCTGGCCACACATGGATCCCTGGCCGCCTCGACCCCGCGTGGTCCCCTCCTGCCTCTTCATCCACTAACCCTACCCTCACCTACACCCAAGCTGTTGCCCCTCCCATTAAGGGTAAGAAGCGTCGTCAGGCCAAGCCCCCTTCATTGGCTCAATCCTTCAAGGTCGCGTCGGGGCAAGTCTTTATGAGACCTCCCCCTTTCCTTCCCCAAGCTGAAGGCAGATTCTTCGCCTTCAGGATCACCTTCGGACCCCACCCAGAAGCTGTCAAAATCGCAGCCCTCTTCCTTGACATTGCCGCCTCTGTTCTCAGAGAAGGCGAACTGCTCCCTCCCTCTATCTTTCTCCTGCACGGTGAATGAGAAAGGTTCAGTGTCCCTTCTAGGGTCAGACCTCCACACACCGGCCACTGCCTACGCAGCATACTGTGCACCCCTCACCTCCTGACTCATCAAGTCCTTCCCAGTGGGCCACTCACCTTGGGAACAATTCAAACCGGCCCCCAACGAAACATAACTCTCAATCCACTCCGTTCCTCTCGCCTTTCTCCCGGAAGACGAAGACCAACTCCTCCCCTACCTCCATGAATCAATCTGTAATGCCAGGGTGGTCTCTATACTCTCGGCCCACTACCTTAACCCCCACCCCGAATCCTGTTCTGAAAAACACGCTACTTCAATTGTGGTGTCGGTCCCCCCTCCCGATGTGCAGCATCTCCTGCCCTCAACTTACCTCTTTTCACACAACCGTACGGTTGAAAAGATGCACCCCTCCTGTAAATTTACTCAATGCACCAAATGCTGGGGATTCGGCCACGTCTCAGCACGATGCCCGAGCCCCTCTCCAGTCTGCCCATTCTGCCCCCTCCCCTACACCAAGTCGGAGCATTGCTGCCCTAATCCTTCCCGCCCTAAGGGTGGCAACATCAACCCGGTCCTTAGCTGTTGCCCATCCTTGGTGGCGTGCTGTCCTAACTGCCAGGAAGAGCACTCTGCATGCAGTAGGGATTGCCCCTCCAGACCAAGGCCCTCTCAAGATCGACCCGAGACACCCACTCAACAGAAGCAGCATGTTATGGACCTTGCTGATGACCAGGCGGGCCTGGCAGCACCCTCAGGTCTTACTTCCAACGCTCCACTCCACACCCAGACCACTGTACTCACCCACGATGCTCCGCCTGCTAGGCAGAGACCCCAATGCGTCATCACCAACCTCATCCCAAGAGAGTCTGTAGATGCCTCCTCCTCCTCCAATTCCTCTGTGGGCTCTGCCCATTAATGGAGGGTTTTTTCACAAAGTACACCGACAGCAATGCTGTCTTCCGGTCCTTTCCTATCGTCCAACAGAACTGCCTTGGAAGCTGGGATGTTTTTCATTCACTCTTTCATAGTTTTACTACAGCCCCTCAGTCCCCCCTGGTTGTCGCACTGCAAGACCCCCCCTCTCGCTGGTCAACCCACCCGACCTTTCCGGGTTTTATGTCCTTTGCACCGCCTCACTCAGGTCGACCACATGTCGCCGTTTATGTTTCGTGTTTGCTTAACATGCACTTTGCTGTTTCTACAGTTGTTCATGATTCTTCTGACATGAAGTCGTTGGAAATTCACTCCCCGGAGGGGTTGTTCGGATGTCCCCACCGCACCCTCAGAATCACCTGCGCCTACCTCCGTGACACCAACCATCTCCCCTACTGCTCGGTTCCCCCTAAACGCGTTTTCTCCACCTCTCCACACCTACCTCTCCTTCTAGGTGACTTCAATATGCACCACCCTCTGGCAGACCCTCTCCGGTCCCTCACCGACAAAGAATACTCCCTCTCGGCGGCCTATTTTGATAAGGCCTTTGAAACCCCTTACCATCTCCTCAATACTCCTGGGGTCTATACCCGTTTCCCCTTCAACACCATTTCCAGGCCCACTGTCTTGGACCTCGCTTTCTCAAACACCCCCCTCTCTCCCTTTATGGCCTTTTGGGACACCTGCCTCCCGTCTACGGGTTCGGATCACGTCCCTATTACTCTCACCCTCCAGCCCCCGGCGATTATGCTCCCTCCTCCTACCCCCCACTGGGCTCTAATGGACTGGTCCTCTGTTAAGAAAGACATTCTCGAATTCTCCCTCCCTCCCTGCCCGGCCCTCACCACACCCAATGCTCTTGCGAGATAGTTCGACATCTCCTCCACCCGGCTTACAACTCTGCTGATTTTGCATGCTCCCACCAAATGACCGTCTCCTCGCTCAAAGCCATGGTGGTCCCAACACCTCTCCTCCATCAGAAGGGAGTACCACTCAATGTCTAAGAGGTCCCGACAAGACCCATCTCCTATCAACTGGGATAACATGAAGAGCACCAGGAGGTCCTATTTCAAGGCTATTGCATCGGCCAAAAGGGCCCAGTGGTCAGACTTCCTCTCACCAGCCACCCCTCATTCCGTTTGGACGGCCAAAAGATTTGCGTTTTGCCGCCCTCCCCAGCGCTTCCCTGACCTCACTGAGGCCAATCACCCCACACAAGTGGCGGATGCTCTTCTGTCCTACTTCTTCCCACCAAGACCACCTCGTCCTCCCCTTCTAATATTGTCATGATACGAAGACTACTCCTCCCTTACCCCGGAAGAAATCTCCAAGGTACTCGCCCGCTCTTCCAACTCTTCTGCCCCTGGCCCCGATCACATCCCCTACTCGGTTTGGAAGCCCCTTCACCCTATAAGGCCATCTCTCCTTCCTTCCCTCTGGGATCCCCTCCTGGCCCATGGGTTCCACCCCCCCCCTCTCTCACAAAGGCTTTGGGGATTGTCCTTGACAAACCTGGCAAGCTGACGTATGACTCCCCCTCTTCGTTCAGGGTCATTGTCCTCCTCCGCACCCTGTCGAAAATCCTCGAGAGAGTAGGTGCTTCTAGGCTCTCCCTCCAAGCCTCCACTTGCTCCCTCATCTACCCACTGCACTGTGGCTCCCTCCCTAGGAGAAGCACTGTGGATGCCACCCTTTTACTACAACAGCACGTTCAATCCCTCCATCGTCTTCATCACAAAGTCTCCACCCTCTTCTGTTTGTCATATATGTCTCCTCTCTCCACATGGACATTCTGGGCGCCCTGACCATTTCCTACGTGGATGACTTCGCTATCATGGTAGCGTCCCCACTTATAGAACAAACGTATGCCTCCTCCAGAAGGGCTTCTCTGCCCTCAAGTGCAAAGCTACCCCGCCCAACATTTCATTCTCCGTCCCGAAGACTGAACTCATACACTAGAGGACTCCCAGGGATAATGAACCGCCCTGCCACCTCCCAGTACACCTAGAAGGTCAAATCGTCTACCCCCAAACATGCCTGAAGTGGCTCAGTTGCCTCTTCACCCAATCATTCGACCCTAGTGCCCACTTGTCCCATAGACTCTCCCTGGCCAACAGGGCCTTTGCCCTGATCAGGCGCCTCTTGCCCTCTTGTGTCGGTCTCCCCCCCCACCTCTGTCTTACCCTCACACGGTCTGTCCTTGCTCCCATTCTCCTATATGGTTCGGCTGTATGGCAACCTCCCCCCTCCATTCTTGCCCCGATGGCTGTCTTCTGGCGACGGGTGTGCTGGTGGACTACCAACTGCTTTTCTACCACCAACTTGATATGTCTCTACAGGGAGGCATGCCGCCCCCCCCTCTCCTGCTTGGTCCGCCACTACCGTCGCCTTGCAGGCCTTAGACTCATCTGTTCCTCCCCGGAAGTCAACCCAGCCACGGCTCGCTTCCCGAGGGTTGTCCCCACCTTCTCCTCATTTCGGGCTCCGCGTCTTGCCCAGAAGAAGATTAATGACCAGCCTTACCTCTTCTTCAACCTCTCTTGGGACTGTCCTCCGTACAAGAACAAGAACCCTAGATAGCGATATAACGCACTCTCTGCCCTGGCCTTCATGGCATCTCCCCTCATCTCTGACGTGGTCACTCTCCTCCCGTTCTCCCTCCACCTTACAGAGTACCTCCCCCCCAGCCCTCCGGTCGTCCCCTTCTAGAAGAGGCTCAAGGCCTCTGCCAGACAACACCTGCTTGAGGATTGGGGCTCCGATCCTGCCCCCGGATACTACCCTTACCCCCCGGCTACCTGCCCTCACCCCTTTATGGGCCTGGGAAAGTTTGTGGCCGGCAGGATCCACCAAATGCATTCAGGAAGAAGTTACATGGTGGCACACACCTTGTGGGAAAGCCCCAACCCCGACACGACCTGCCCTCGTTGTTCAGGTGCTCCCCAGTCATTTCAACACGCCATACTGACCTGCCCCTCGACAGCCCGGCAGAGATCCCACCTGCTCCATGGGGTCTCAGATCTCGGCCCAGAGGCCCCGCTCTGGTCGGACCAGCAAATGCTGATCGGCCATGCTGAGTTCCTCCGTATCACTGCTACAGGCTTCCCTCCGGGTGTGCCACCTCTCCCGCCTTCACTCCACCCCCCGTCACCTAACCCTTGTCTCAGCCACACTCCCCTACCTGCCCCGTGTCCTTGAGTCATGTTTTGCAGTACTACATTTCTTTTGTTAGCTTAGGCTGCTCTGCGACAAATATTGTTTGCGTTGGGGGATATAGGGTATGATTGTTTCTTTTGTAGATTGTTATTGGATTATCAGTTTTTTTTTGACCATATCGATAAGATGCATGCTATTTCTTGTACCGTAGAAACAATGCACATATGATTTAAAAAAATAAAAAATAAAAAAGTCACAATAGTTCGACCATCCTCCGTCTCCGCTACAACTCCGGCGATTGAAATCTCAACACCACGGGAAATCATTGTCACCTTTATCCACCCCCCTCTCCTCAGACACGCCACATTGCCTCTGTCTGGGTGAAGCCATCTCCACCCCCTCTTCCTTTCCCTTCTGATGGTCAGGCCTGGCAAGCTTGTTCCTAGGCGTTGGTTGAGCCGGCCTTCTCCCCCTCTTCTCAGGGCTCGCTTAGGCAGCCCTCCGTGGTCAGCAACCCCTCACCCGTCACTATTAGGTCCTTAGTCTCAGTCAATTGGTAAAGAAGTTGTCCCCAGTGGCATCGCTCTCTGGTATCGTGCTATCTCCTTTATGCTTTGCTGGTACCGTGGGACCTTTCCAGACATTGTGACCCCGTTTGCGTCGGCCTTCTCCCCACTTCTTGTGTCGGTTAATCCTCCACCCTCCACCTCCCCGACGTTTGGATCAGCTGGCACCCTACTGCACGTGGCTCTACGCCCACAACCAGCCACTGTCTTCCTTCTGATATCCTCGGACTAGGGGAGTGAGGTTATCCTTTCTTTCCCGGGTCCGTTTCCCAAAATAGCCACCCGGATCTTCCTTCAGCTGGCATGAGTCCTCCTTCACTGGGCAATGCTTTCCTCACACGCGGTTGCTCTTCCTAAGCCTCGGCTGGCAGGGCTATATTCCTCCGGCAGCTTTTCTCCCCTTGTTGTGTCCCTGAGGCCCCACATACAGAAGTCCCTATTCCTTCAGGAGCTGGGCCCGGTAGGGCTTACTACAGTTTAGCTTATAGCTGGTCTGATTTAGGGAAGTAGGTTTGCAAGGGTTTAACATATCGAGCCAACAATACCAAAGAAGTAGGGCGCAGAATCTGTGTCTAAAATGTGTAAGGCCAGGGCACAGAGTCAAGGACTCCAGACTACCAGCCAATGAAAAAGAGGGAGTAACCCAACAACCTTAATATAGTATGAGAAATACATGGCGTCCAAAACCCCAAATCAAGGAAATAGAAATGAATGAACAAGGAGGAGACCACGAATCGGGAAACGAGGAGAGTTCTCTGTAGGAGGTAGCCTGAGGAACCAACCACAATCAAAGTCTATCGGAATAAGGAATGTTTATGCGGAATTACATCATATAGAATAATTGGAAAATGAGAATGATCACATTATGGTCAAAATAAAGCTACAAGGAAACAAGCAAGAAGTAATTACAAATGCAATGATTGACTCTAGAGCAACAGAAGATTTCATCGATAAAGACATTTGCGAAAAGTACCATATTGAAAGAACCCAATCTCTAACACAAAGAGAGATATACCTTGCAGATGGAAAGCCAAGCACTTCTCGGACCTGTTACCCATATAGCAACAATCCCTATCGAAATTGGCAGCCATAGGGAATTAGCAACCTTTCAGGTCGCAAAGCTACAACACCACGAGGTAATACTGGGACTGCCATGGTTAAAAAACCACAACCCCAGTATTAATTGGGAAAAAGGAAGAATTACTTGTGATAGCAAAAGAGGTACAACATGGTGCTTGAAAGAATCACCAATAGTATATACGATACCTGGAGGAGAAGCATGGGCAGAAAACCTTAAGACAAGATTTGTGAAGATACAAGTACAAGATAATTCCCAGACTTTGGTAAAAAAACTACACGCCGAAGCAAAATGACCTACGAAAGGATCCCCAGAAGCGGCAGAACATGATTTATATACCAGCGAAGATAAGATAATACCATCAAAAGAACAAGCAGTGATAAAAACAGGGATAGCAGTCGGAACACCAAAAGGAACATATGGACAAATCACTGATTGATGCGGATTGGCTGTCAATTACGGAATAATGGTCAATGCTGGAGTCATTGATGCAGACTATACGGGAGAATTAGGAATAGTTCTCGCAAAGCTAGGAAACCAGGAATTTGCAATACAAAAGGAGACCGAATAGCACAACTAATCATTGAACAAATACATGAAGAAGGATTCCTAGAGGTAGACAAATTAGAAAATACTGTCAGAGAAGCGAAAGGATTTGGGAGTTCTGATATGAAAAAGCAATCGCACACCAATCTTGGCGGTGCTGGATTGCTGAGTAAGCAATCACACACTGATTCTGGGAGTGCTGGATTGGTGAGTAAGCAACCGCGCACTGATTTTAGCGGTGGTGGATTGCTTAGTAAGGTTCAAAAAAGAGACATTAGACAGGAGAGCTCTCTTAAGCAATTGAGCCCCAATGGGACATCGCTGAGTAATAATGATGACATAAGCAATTTCGCACACGTTCAGAATTGCTTTGTAAGAAGTGCCAAGAGATTCCATCCAGAAACGGACGAGTTATCTGAGAAAAGGCTGGAGGTCTTTGAAATAACAGCAATAGCTTTGGGAAAGTTTTATCGAAGAGGGGAGACAACAGGCCTACAAAAATGGAACACTATCGATGATCAGATGGAATTAAAAGCCATAAACATAAGTACAAAACTAGCTATCAAAAAGAAAAACAAAAAGAAGATAAGCCTCTTACGGAAATAATACCGGTGGAATACTATCAATTTCTCAATATTTTTCAGGAACAAGAAGAAACTATACTACCCCCACATCGACCTGGGGTAGACCTCGAAATCAATCTAGAAAAAGGGGAGACAGTACCACTGAAAAAGATTTACCCATTAGGGGCTCAAGAGTTAAAAGAACTCCATTGGTATATAAAAGAGAACCTCGTCAGAGGATGGATCAAGGATGCATACGTACAAAAACAAGCTTCACCAATCCTCTTTGTTAGAAAAAAGGATGGAAAGCTAAGACTTTGCGTGGATTACCGAGAATTGAACAAAGTCACAAAGATGGATCGATATCCCCTACCCTTAATTTCGGAAGCACTAGATAGATTAAATACTGCCAAATATTTCACCAAGCTTGATATCAAGGATGCATACCACAATATAAGGATTAATGAGGGAGACGCATGGAAAACTGCATGCTCTAGCAAAGCAGGAACTTATGAATACCGGGTTATGCCTTTCGGACTATGTAATGCCGCAGCTGCATTCCAACGATGGATAAACGACACACTAAGGAATTATCTTGCTATCTGTTGTATTGTCTATTTAGATGATCTACTCATATACTCAGAAAACCTACAACAACACTGCAAGGATGTTCGAAATATTATCAGAGCTATTCGATCATCGGGGATGAAGGTCAAACCATTCAAATGCGAGTTCCACAAACAGGAAACAGAATATTTGGGATTTATCAGAAATGGAGAAGGAATAAAAACTGACCCAATTGAAACCCAAGCTATATGGAAATGAGAAGAGCCCAAAACAGTAAAAGATATTCAGTGTTTTTTAGGGTTCTGCAATTTCTATGGAAGGTTAATCGAAGGATTTAGCAGAATAGCAAAACCCCTATACCAATTAACTAAGAAAAAAAACCTATGGCACTGGAGGACCCAAGGAACACTCCGCGTTTAATCCACTTTGAGAAAGACTTTCCAGTGCCCCAGTGCTAGGTCACTTTAATGCAAACAGACCAATACAAATAGAAATTGATGTGTCAAAATATGTCTGTTCGGGTATAGTATCACAATAATGCGAAGATGGAAAATGGCGACCAATTGCCTACCATTCGAAAACATTCTCCCCGGCAGAATGCAACTATGATGTCCATGATAAAGAACTATTAGCTATAGTTGAAGCACTCAAGGCGTGGAAAAGATATGGAAAAGGAAGTCAAAATCCAATAAGAATATTAACAGACTATAAGAATTTGGTAACCTTCATGACAACAAAAGAGCTGAGTGAACGACCAATTTGATAGAGCTAGGTACTTAGTCAATTCGACATCCGCATAGAATATCGACCTGGAAAGGAAGGAGGGAATCCTGTTGTGTTAACCAGAAGAGCGGGAGATTTTCCAAAAGAAGGAGATGAACGTATGACCCAGAAACAAAGGATTCTACTACAAAAGGAATACTTTGAAGACCCAAAGTTCAAAGCCATATCACTGGTCCAATTCCACGACGAGAACAAAGAAAAGATTAAAAAAGCAATAGAACAGGACAACCAAATTCAGACAATTAGAAAAGCTTTAGAAAAAGGAGAAAAAGAAATGAAGGGGGTAGCCCTAGGACTATGTAAATGGAAAAATGAATACCTATGGTATCAAGGAAGAATATGGATACCAGAAAAAGAAGAATTGACAACAACCCTTATCAACCAACATCATGACATTCCGTATGCCAGCCACGGGGGAACAGCCAAAACTACTGAGTTGATAAGCAGGAAATACTATTGGCCGAAGATAAGTGAAACAATCAAACAATATATCAAGAATTGCGATACATGCCGCAGTATAAAAGCAGTCTGGCATGTCCCATACCGACTACTACAACCAAACCAAGCACCTGACAAACCATTGAAATCAATAGCCATGGATTTTATAACAGATTTACCGATACCAAACGGTCACGATGCCATTTTAGTAGCCATAGACCGACTTACAAAAATGAGCCATTTTATACCATGCAGAAAAGATCTCAAAACCAACCAGTTTGGTGATCTTTTCCTAAAAGAAATAGTCAGATTATATGGAATACCACCAGATATCATTACGGATAGGGGGAGGATATTTACTTCTGATCGATGAAAAGAAATTACTAAGAATCTTGGAAAACAATGGAAGTTGAGAACTGAATTTCATCCACAAACAGACGGACAAACAGAAAGAACTAATAGCATATTGGAACAATATTTACGAGCCTATCTCAATTATCAACAAGATGATTGGATCCAATGGTTACCTTTAGCCGAATGTGCCTAAAACAATGCGTATCAGGAAATAATCAAGAAAACACCCTTTTTCACAAACAATGGAATTAATCCAGAATATGAAATAATAGGACACCAGATGCAAGGGAAAAAGACTCGACCGGAAGAAATGAATCAACTACATGAACTATTACGCACAGAAATGGTATCAGCTCAATTAAGACAAAAAGAGATATACAATAAACACAGAAAACCCGATCCGAACCTACAGGTCGGTGATAAGGTATTGTTATCATCAAAAAATACGAAGACCACGAGACCATCCAAGAAGCGAGATTATAAGAAAACTTGACCATACCAAATCTTGGCAAAGATAAGAACAAGTGCTTATAAACTCAACTTACCACCCACTGTGGAAATATACAACACATTGCACATCGCTCTATTAGAACCCTACGAAGACAATAAGTTTCCCTCACAAAACAAACCACCTCCACTACCTATCATCAGAGAAGGAGAACCAGAATACGAACTTGAAGACATAATCGACTCTCGATTATACTACAGAAACCTTAAATACCGGGCCAAGTGGACCGGTTATTCTCCGGAGCACGATAAGGTCTGGTACGCGGCAGCAAATTTTGAAAATGCAGAACATGCAAAACAACAATTCCACCAATGTTACCCATAAAAGCCCAATCAGGGTCACGTTCAAAGAACAAGACAATGAAGAAATCGTAGTGCAGGTCTCACCAGCAAGAGCACCTACACCCAAAGCAGCATCACCACCGAAAACACCCCAAGATGGGTGAGATACAGGGATCAGGTTACCAAGAATGGTAACACCTACCAGCCCGGAATATTGCCCTCAGGGTACCCCAGACCGAGAATTGAGCAGGCCTAGAAGAGTTGGAGAGCATTCACAGACGATGGGTGCCAAGTGCACTTAAGCGAAAAAGAGGGAAGTGGCTACTTCCCCAGAGAACAACACAGCCAATTTCATGCTGGACACTCAGAATGGGAACAGCAGTTCCAGAAAGACCCACCAAAAGGATCTGCCACAAGAAGGTTGAGGACATATCAGGAGCGGAAGGAAGGGAATGCAAAGAGATCGTGGAATGTATGTTTGTGCGAGAGCTGCACGGCACACAAAAAGGAGAAGGTGAAGGCAGGATATTGGCCAAGGAATGGTGGGAAAAGTGAACCTCTATTCCGATGGCATCAACTGGCACACAAAGGAATAGCCACAGAGACTCGGCCAGAGAGGGAGGGGAGCGAAAAAAGTACTATAGAAAACTACCAACGACAGATAGCGGAAATTGTGGAAAGACACCAGATGGACCAACACAGAATTGCGAGTCTCGAAGCAACCCTAGTCAGAAGGGACAACACCATTCGAATGTCTGGTGTGACGTTGGAAGAACTGAGCAGGAGCTTTGTCCGAGCTCAGGAAGAAGGGGAAGCCTCTGCAGGGCAAACACAGAGTTAAGAGAGAAATGGTCAAACCTCCCAAGGGACATTAGACCAGCTGGGCGGAAGTTGCAAGACATAGGACAGTAGCGTTGTGGGACCAATGCTAAGAGGGAAGGGAGCTAGTGTCACAAATCATGACTTTGAAAGAATTGTTTCACATGACTAATAGTTATTAGTCATTAGGATGTTATATTTCACACTATAAGATCAGTTGACTTATAGTTCTCTCATGATTCGCAATTGCCTAACATTATAGTTTGTTGATTGGTGACTCACAATTGTGAGTCACAAATGATCTAATGACTTTCACGTGTGACTCTATTTGAAGTCACAAGTTTCAATCATGTGAGCGCTTTACTCACATAATTAGTTTTAGGATTTATTATTGGTTAAAGTATGTTGCGGGTGACTCAATAAGAAGAGTTACCAGGGTTAGGGTTGTAGGAAAAGTCTCTCTCTATATACAGGAGATTGGATTAGGATAGTTAGAGCTCTTCACACAACCATCTAAGTACTTTCTTTAAGATTACCTATGGTTATAAATTAAATATTATTACATTCTTTACCCACAAACATATTATCATATCTAAGATATAAGTCTCAATCGATATTAAGTTATATATACAGTGTCGCTATTAAGATAGCAGAGAAGATAAAGAGGAGTGATAAGAAAGCTTACAAAGATAATGAAGATCACGTTCATCTTAAATAAGGACACAAGTACGTTGTTACTTGTTGGTTACCAACCTCTCGAGCCGAGATTGGTACACCTGTCCTCTTGGCTGTTGCTAATGCCATTTGGCACTACCACCAGGGACCCCTCTTCGATTTTCTCTCCATCCTCCGTTCTTAACCTGCCCCCGGGCATCGCTTTGTTCCCCGGTACCACTTCATCGAGCAGGCCCATACTCTCTTTTCCTAAGCTTTGGCTGATCTGCGTCATTTATCAGATGTATATTTCCTTTGTCAGGGGTCCATACTTTCTTTTGTTTTTATACTTTCAGTTGCAGATGTCCCTAAGGGTTCTCATTTCCTTCCTGCTGGCTTCTTTCCTTTCTACTTCCTTCGTATGTACAAGAATGTTCGTAGGATTTGGTTGGGTGATAGAGGAGATGTGCAGTTGGTCTCATTCCAGAGGGACTTGGGGGTTTGGATGTTTCCTGGGGTAAGGAGGAATAGGGTTTTTGTTGGCCATAGCGATAAGCTGCATGCTCTCTCTGTACCTTAAAAAAACAAATGCATATAATTAAAAAAACAAAAGAAAGAAAAAAGAAAAAAAGTCAAAAAGTCACAATAGTTGGACACGCTTCCTCTCCCCTCTTTCCTCCCCCCTACATTTCTCAACACCACCTCACCCTATGCACGATCTTATCCCACACACTCTTCTTCTCCTTTGCTTGGGCTTCGCGTCCCCAACCACATCCTCAAACATGGCCTCCCATCTCCACGTGGAAGGCGGCCTCCCGAGAAACACAACCCTAGTTGCGCCCTCTCTCTCCCCGCCACTGGAAGCCTCAACCACTTGGTCTCGCTCTTCCTTGAAACGGCGGCAAATCTGGGCCTTCTGGCTGAAGGTTTTCCGCCCATCACTCGAGCCAATATTTCCACCCTATCCATCTGAAAACAGATGCTCCTCCCTCTTCTTTGCATCTCCCTCCCGACAAGCGTCCATATTGCCACTGTCCTTGAAACCCTCACCACCGAAGTCCACGACCTCTCCTTGGTAGCCAACATGGATCTCTCCCCCCCACCCCCCAACCTCACGCCCCTACAGGTATCCCTTTGCGATATCGCATCCAGTCTCCCGTCAGCCGCTCAGACCCCTTTTCCTCCTCAATGCACAATCATGGCACCACCCCCTCCTCCCCCCCCAGCGCATCCCCGCCCAATCCTACTAATAATAACAACAACAACCCCCACGAAGGCAAAGGGAAGGGATGCGCTCCACTACTGTCTACCCAACCCCACCCCCCCCAAACACAGTCTGGCCATCCCCCTCAGCTTACCCCAATTTCCCAAGATATGACATGTCAACCTCGCCCCCCATGCCTTATGGCAACCCAGAAGCGTTCGCCAAAAGTACCCCCACACCTGGGAAGCCAATGAGTTCAGTAAAGGGAAATACCCCCCTGGCTCTGGTTGGGTCCCCGGCCACCTGGACCCCGTGTTGTGTCCATCCCCAGGTATGGCCCACAGGGTCTCCCCCACCTACACCCCAGCTGTTGGTCCTCCCACTAAGGGCAAGAAAGGTCGACAAGCAAAGCCCCCTGCCTCGGCTTCCTCCGTTGCGGTCACGTCGGGTGAGCTTTTCATGAAACCTTCCCCTGCCCCCACCCAAGCCGTGCGCAGGTTCTTCGCTTCAAGAACTACCCATAAACCCCATCCGGAAACAATTAAAATCGCAGCTCACTTCCCCGACAGTCAGAAGTCGGCCACCTCGGTCTTTATCACAGTGGCCCCACCCTATGCTGACACCCTTCTCCCCTTGATTAACCACCTCTCCTGCAACTGAAGGATGAAACAGATGTTCTCCTCCTCCAAGACCTCACAGTGCACCAAATGCTGGAAGTTTGGCCACACCTACCACTGGTGTCCCAACTCGCTTCCCTCCTGTGCTTTCTGCTCGCTTGCCCACACCAAGGCAGAGCATTGCTGCCCTAACCCTGCCTGCCCTAATGGTGGCAATCTTACATGGATCCTCAGCTACTGCCCCTCCTCGGTGGCATGCTGTCCCAACTGCCAGGAGGAGCACTCTACCCACAGCAGGGATTGCCCCTCCCGCCGAAAGACCCTCCCAAGTGGACCAAAGATGCAGGCCCGACAGACACAGGACAGCATGGATCTTGCTGACGACTAGGATGGCCCTTCAACGGTCACTCATCCAATACCCAATGCCCCTCTCCAGACCCCGAAGGCCCCTGGACTCCCCCGTAATGTCCCTTCTCCAAGGCAGAGACCTCAACGCATCATCACCAACCTCCTCCCAAGGGAGAGCAGATACGAATCCCTAGACTGTGACTCCTCCGTGGGCTCTGCCCGTTAATCGAGAATCTTTTTACCAGGTTTACTGACAGCAAGGCTGTCTTCCCGTCCTTTCCTATCGTTCAACATAACTGCCTTGGGAGCTGGGATGTTTTTCTTTAACTTTTTCACAGTTTTACTGCACTACCACACCCCCCCTTTGATCATTGCGATTCAAGACCCGCATTCAAGACGTTCTGTTCTCCCAGCTTTTCCGGGTTTTCTTTCGTTGACTCCTCCTCCTCCTGGGAAGCCAGGCATGGCCATTTATATCGCTCACTCACTAAATTTGCATTTATCATGCACCACTGTCTTTCACAACACCTTGGAAATGATATCCGTAGAAGCTTTTTCCCCTGAAGGCCAGTTGAGGTGCCCCCACCGCTCCCTCAGCATTACATCTGTATATCTCCTCACGACCAACTCTCCCCCCTACCGCTCAATATCCACCAATAATGTTTTTTCCTACCTCCCCTACCCCCACCTCATCATAGGTGATTTTAACCTCCTCCACCCGATGGCAGACCCTCTCCGCACCCTCTCTGACAGGGAATACACTCTCTCTGCCCGATACCTTGACGCCGCTTTCAATACTCTGTACCATCTCCTCAACACCCCAGGAGTCTACACTTGTTTTCCGTTTGACACCATCTCAAGGCCATTGGTGTTGGGCCTGGCCTTTGCAAACTCTTCTCTCTCACCCTTTGTGTCCTCCTGGGACACGCCCTTCCCCACCACCGGCTGGGACCACGTTTTGGTCATCATCATCTTGCAGCTGCTGGCCATTATGCTTCCACCCCCGACTCCGCACTGGACCCTTTTGGACTGGTCTGAGGTCAGACAGGCAATGATTGACTTTTCCTGCCTGCCCTGCCCAACCAGGGTCACTGCCAATGAATGCCCTTGCGAGATGGTTCGACATCTCCTCCACCCTCCTGACCCCTCTCCTGACGTTACATGCCCCCTCAAGGCGCCCTTGCCCCCAATCCAAAGCATTGTGGTCCCCACGCCTCTCATCCCTTAGGCGCAAATACCATAGGATGGCCAAACATTCCCGTCTCGACCCCTCTTCCTTTAATTGGGCCAACATGAAATCCGCAAGGAGGACCTATTTTAAAGCCATCTCCTCTGCCAAAAAGACCCACTGGTCCAACTTCTTGTTGACAGGCATACCATAGCCCGTCTGAACAGCGAAAAGATTTGCCTTTGGCCGCCCTCTCCAGAGGTTTCCAAACCTACCGACTGCCAACAGTCCTGAAGAAGTAGCTGAGGTTCTTTTGACTCACTTCTTTCCCCCGAGGGCACTACCCCCCCCTCCTCAGTCTGTCACGCCACAAAGACTACCCCCCTCTCACTTTGGAAGAGGTATCTAGGGCACTCGCCCACCTCCTCTAACACCTCTGCCTCCGGCCTGGACCACATCCCCTCCTCTGTATGGAAATCCCTCCACCGCCTCAAACCGTTCCTCCTCCCATCACTCTTGGACCCACTCCTAGCCCACTGCTTCCACCCCCCATCCGTCAAGAAGGCCCTCAGCGTCGTTCTCGACAAGTGCGGGAAACCCTCCTACAACTCCCCCACCTCCTTCAGGGTCATCGTCCTCCTTCACACCCTCTCCAAGATTCTCGAAAGAGTGGTGCCCTCCTGCCTGTCTGCTCAAGCATTGACATGCTCCCTTATTCATCCCCTTCAATGTGGCTCCCCGCCAGGGAGAAGCACGTCCGACGCTGCCCTCGTGTTGCAGCACCACGTTGAGTCCTTTCACTGTCTCTGCTACAAGGTCTCCACCCTCTTCCTCGATATAAAAGGTGGCTTGGATAACGTAGAAGCCCTGACCCTGCTCTCCCTCCTCCGCCGCAAGGGTGTGAGCCCAAACCTCATACAATGGATCGGCTCTTTCCTCTGGGACCGTACCTGCCATCTCACCTTCCAGGGGCCTCCCCGGATCTTTGCCCCTGTCTCGGTTGGTGTCCCCCAGGGCTCCCCCATCTCCCCCCTCCTGTTCATCCTATATGTGGCCTCTCTGCACTTGGACATCCCCAGAACTCTCACAATCTCCTATGTGGATGACTTCGCCGTCACAGTTTTATCCCCAGGGGCAAGGAAGCGCCATGCCGCCTCTCAATGCACCTCGAAGACCAGGTCTTCTACCCTCAACCCCTCCCTGTGATGGCAGGGTTTCATCTTTACTCCCTTCTTCAACCTGAGGGCATACCTCTCTCGAAGGTTCACCCTGGCCAATGCAGTATTCGCCACCATCCGCCACTTATCTCCTCTAGGGGTAGGCCTCCCCCCACACCTTTGCCTCACTCTGGCTTGCTCTCACCTGGCCCCTATCCTCCTGTCTGGTTCCGCAATCTGGTCCCCCCCCCTCTACCATCATAAACCCAATGTCAGTGTTCTCGTGTCGTGTCTGCAGATGGATTACCAACTGCTTCTCCACCACAAACACGATCTGCCTTCACAGGGAAGCTTGTCTCCCTCCCCTCCGCTGCCTAGTGCGCCATCAATGCCACCTCACTGGCCTAAGGCTACTCTGCTCCACACCGGAGGTGAACCCTGCTACGGCACGGCTCCACAAAACCGTACCAACATTCTCACCACACCGTGCCCCACAGGCTACACAGTGGAAAATCACCAACCGCCCATACCTCTACTTCAACCTCGACTGGCAAGTGTCCCCGGACAAGGCCCAAAACCCAAGATACCGCCACAAGCACTAACAGCCCTGGCAAAAATGGCCACCCCCCTCGTCCAGGAGGCCACCACATTGCCCTCCATCTCCATCCAGCTAACAGACAACCTACCCCCTATCCCCCTGATCGTTCCCTCCTATAAAAGACTCAAGATGCGGGCAAAGCAACACCTCCTAGCTGACAGGGCTTCCACCCCAGTCCCTGCATATTACACCAATCCCCCCTCCACCCTTCCCCACCCCGTCATGGGACTCGGGAAGTTTGTCATTGGTCGGATCCACCTGATGCGCTTGGGCAAGACCTACCTTGCTGCACACAACTCTTGGGACAACCCGGATCCCAACACTACCTGCCTCCCCTGCTCCCTGGCCCCACAATCCTTTGAACATGTTATACTCTCCTGCCCCTCGTCTGCCCTTCAGAGATCCCGTCTCCTCCAAGGGATCACTGATCTTGGCCCTGAGGCTCCTCTCTGGTCTGAGCAGCAAATGCTCATCGACCTTGCTGAGTTCATCCGCACCACAGCCACCTGTTTCCCCCCTGGAATGCCCCCCCTCCACCCATCGCTTCACCCTCCCCCCGCCAATCCCCTCCTCCCCCCCCCTCCCACCTGCCCCTGGCCCTTGAGACTAGCTAGCTGTTCCGTAACTTTCCTTTATTTAAGCTTCAGCCGCTCTGCGACACTAATAGGTCGGGTTGGAGGAGAACTGGTCATGATTATTTCCTTTGTTGAGTTGTTATTTGATTTCCTGTTTTGTTTTCGCCATATCCATAAGATGCATGTCATTTCTTGTACTGTAGGACCAATGAACATATGATTTAAAAATAGAGTAAAAATAATAAAATAAAAAAAGTCACAATAGTTGGACCATCTGCCATCTCCCCTACACCTCCAGCAATTAAAATCTCAACACCACAAGAAATCATCGTCACTTCCATCGACCCCCCTCTCCCAGACACGCCACATTGCCTCTGTCTGGTGAAGCTACCTCCATCCCCTGTTCCTCTCCTGTTTGATGGTCAGGCCAGGTGAGCTTGTTCCTTGTGGTTGGTTGAGTGTACCTTTACCCCCTGTCTCTTGGGCTCGCTTAGGCGGCCTCCCACAGTAGGCAACCCCTCACCTGTCAACGGTTGGTGTTTAGACTAGGTTGATCGGTAAAGTAGTTGTCCCTGGTGGCACTGCTGTCTGGTATTGCACTATCTTCTTTGTGCTCTGCTGGTACAGTTGGACCCTTCGACACATTGTGACCCCCCTTCCGTCCACCTTCCGCATCCTACTGCTGTTGGTTCTACGCCTACCCTCAGACCTCAGTTCCCTTCTGATGTCCTAGGACTAAGGGAGCATGTTTAAACCATCATTTCATCCAAGTCCTGTGGCCCAAAATAGCTGACCGGATCTTCCTCCGACTGCCACAAGTCTTTCTTGTTTAGGCAGTATTCTCTCGAACTTGGTTGCTCTTCCTGAGCCTCGGCTGGCAGGGCTATTTGCCCCTCAGAATTATTTCCCTTGTCTGTCCCAGATACCCTACATACTAGAGTCCATATTCCTTCTGGAGCTGGGCCTGGTGGGGTTCTACTATGGTTTAGCTTATAGGTGGTTTGACCTGGGGGAGTGGGTTTGTTTGTTTTCCTTTGTTGGTGGTGTCTACTGTCGGTTGGGGATGTTTTTCTTTTAGGCTAGGCTTTTGCGGGGGTTTTGGGTTTGTGGCTCTGAGGCCCGTTTTCTCATCTCCTTCTAGTTTCTACCAATGGTACAGGGCGGAGTTTTCTTTGTTGGGCAGGGTCAGAGGGTTTTAGCTTGGGGATAGCGGGACAGATTGTAGTTGGAGGTTTTGGACGACATGGCCCTAGCTTGTTCGACAGTCCATTGTACCTAACACCATAGGATGAGCACAGTTATGCGTTTGCTCTAATAGAAACAATAAATAAAGGGATTATAAAGAAGAAGAAAAAAAGAAAAAAGTCACAATAGTTGGACCACAAACCATCTCTTCTACACCTCCGGCGATTGAAATCTCAACACTAGGCAAATCATTGTGGCATCCACCACCTCCTCTATCCTCCCCCTTGATGGCTTCTGCCTAGGGGAGTGATGCTACCTCCACCCTCCTCCCCTTAGAGGTCAATCACCTTTCTCCATGGGGTTCTCATTACCGTTCATTGTTGACTCCCGCTCCCGAAGTTCGGTTCTCCCCCTTACCCTGCACTTCCTTTGCACCTCGCTTAGGTTTTCCACGGTCAGCATTCCGTTCCCTTCGTTCACAGTCGGGGTTGAGCCTTCAAAGCCCTTTCCGAAGTCCCTTGCTGTCTTGGTTACGTGCGTCCTGTGGGGGAATGCTTCTGCTAGTAACTTCACCACCTTGTCTTCATTTCACATTCAGAAAAGCATCAGCCGCAGTTCCCCTAGTCGGTCCTCTCAAGTGTTTGGACTAGTCCTTCCTACATTCACCTCCATTGGTCTTCATCCTGTTGCTCAGTTACAGCTACATCCACTCCCTCAGCTGGCACCTTACTGCCCACTTTGGCTGGCAGCCTACTGCCCATTTCCCCACCTGGCTCGTATACTTTTGCAGCCCTGCCATAGGGCACCACTTCGTCCCCTCGCACCGCTTGTAACGACCCTACGATAGGTAGCTACAATCACTATCACCTTAGCCCAAATGGTATACCAAGAGGTTACCAGAGGTGGATGGTCTCGTATACTTTATACAAATAGCTGGTAAACCTAGGATGAGGCCTAGGGAATAGTTGAGTAGCCTTGAGATACTCTACTAGGCAGGGTAACCTTTCGGGAGAACATTCGCATAAGGTCAAGACAATTATGGGAATGTTACACGGACCTCCGAGACGACTTCTGTGGTCGCCTGGAGGACTTCCTGAGCGGTTAAAGACATAAGAGGGCAAAGTTACCCTACCTTGGGAATTTGGTCATCATGACCATGGGTCCCAGTTACCCTACTGAGGAACCCAAGTTACCCTACCTTCACCGGCAAAGTCATCCTAGAACTTAGAGGTCGATTGACTCACATTCTATGGGCTCTTAGATGTTCTTGGGCGCACACGCATCTGCGCGGAGAGGCCCCACGCCTATGTAAGGGTGGCCCGAAACTACTATTGAACTTGGGCAGGTTTAGCTAACACACCCCTCTGGCCCCAGCGTTGGGACAGGGCATCATCGGCAGACGGCTGTGTAGTTGCTCGTTTGCTAGTTAAAAGAGGTCATTGGAGCGGCTGCCGTAACGCCGTATAAGTCGTCGCCGTCTGTCCGACTGAATGTCGTTCGCAGGATATATAAGGGGAGTATGGGTAACCGCCAAAATGGAGGTCGCCCATATATGGTCTCTCCGGCACCAGGGAGTCTATCTTAGCCTACAGGTAGGAGGGTAGTCTTCCTAGTAGTACTTAGGTAGTCCAAGGAGGCCAGGGAGCTTTCAGGACAACTACCTCGGTAACCAGCAGGGACCTTCTCCCCTTGATTTGTAGCATTACTATGGGTTGTTATTGGACTCTAGAGGTATGAGTCTTATCACAGTAGAGTATGTCCTGAGAGGCTGGCTATGGGTAGCGCCCACTTAGCCAACCATTGGCTACATCTCACCGGGGGAGCTTGCATGTCAATTTATCACATTGGATGGTCGCGTAGATTAAATGATGGACTGCATAGCTTGTATAGACGAAACTACCACTGGGCCAGTGAGTCCACCACCCAGGTATTGACTCTGGTTGTTGTCATAACAGTTAGCCACTGGTATGACTTCGATAGGAAGAGTTTTTCCACCTGCGGTTGTATTGGAGATGCATTGCAGAAACTCATATCCTATTGAGGGAGTTAAGTGTACCCGAGTTGGTCCGACACTTCCGGCAGGATAAATCCTGATTGAGGGTACACCTCGGACAGACCCTGAGCAGGACTGGGTGCTCGCACAAGGTCGGAAGTAGTGGTGAATGTCAAAGGCTTAAATCTGATATCTACTTATGTTTAAGCGTTTGGCATTCTACTTCGACCACTAACTTTTCCTTGAGAGAACAAAATTGAGTGAAGCTTCGAGCTTAACTATATTAAGTTTTACCGTTTGATTCCTTTGAATTATTTTACCTCATCTTTATCTTCTACTTTGAGTGTTTGGTGCAGTCGCAACGGTAGAGTTCACCTCTCTATAGGGTGCCTCCGTTACATAGAGCAAGTCAATGACAGGGGAGTGAAGGAGGGAATGTGATAATAACCTTGTCGTGTTGAGATTTCAATCACTGGAGGTGTAGCGGAGACGGAGAATGGAGAGGATCCTAGTATAAAATCTACTTCTTTATATAAAACTATTCTGTAGAATCATAAGATCAATAAATCATGAAGCTGGCAGTTTAGTAGATTACCACTCTACAGAAGAGATCAGACCAAAATGAAAAAAGAACAAAAAAGAAAATGCTACTACTTCCCACATCAATTGACATCGTAATTGGCAGCAATTTAATTATTCTTAGTAATGCAAGAAAGACTCAACAACAGGCTATATATATTAGAAGATAGAAGTAATATGAAGTAGAGTCTAGGCATATTTATGATCCTCATATGAGGTAATGTTACATTTGGAGAGAAAGAAGACAGAGCAAGGCAGGCTGAATAGGATGTAGGCTGGTGTTGCAATTCAACTCAGGATGTATTCACAGGGGTCAGAATTACGTGACCTGGGGCAGGTACCCAGTGTTTCAACTCATGTTCCTCCACTTAACACAACATGAAATGATAATAAGAATATTGATATAATAAAAAATGATAAAATTGATAGAAGTAAATATGTTGTATACTATTCACCAGCATTTATTCTCTTGGACATGCTCTTAGCTAAACCTCTGAAGGAAACAGAGTCCTATAACTTAGACAGTTAATGTAGCAAGAGTTTTGGTGCTAATGAGCTAGCTATGTGAAGTTGAGTAGGGGTACATAAGTTGCAACACTAGCTACCTACCCCTGGTCATGTTATTATGACTCCAATAGATACAGGATGTAAGTGGACATTGCCACCCAACTCAGGACACAGGGTACATAAAATTCGACACCATATCTGTCAGGACATAATGGCAATATATTAGATACAGGGTACTTTTTTTTGCTGATGTGTATCCCTTCTCTCCATTCTTGTCTGTATTTGATTTTCTATTATGTGTTAATGTATAGATTCTAATGTATGACCTCAATGATTTATCTGATGATTTCTGCCAATCTACAGCTGTAGCACCTATCATGTGACACTATCACATGCCGTTGATATTCAAATACCCACATCTCTCTAGGCTTGGCATCTACAATTCTCTTTATAGTTACCATCTTGCACTTGTTTCTTCTTCCTCCCCAATCACTACTTACTACTTTCTTCAACAACTCAGCTGGACTTCTGTCTTCCAAATGATGCATCCCATAATTACCATTTCCCAGGCTTGATTTTGTTCTTTCCCTCCATGATGTTTCTTTCCCCTCTGCTTATCTGCTCACCTGCTAAGACTAGAAAACTTACGCAATTCAGATTCACATATTGAAAGTTTAATACCCCAATCAGCTTTAGGAGAAGATATATCTTCTATTTCTATAAGGTAATCTCCTTTCTGTTAGTTTGCGATTCTTTCCGCTGCCCCTCTATTTCCACTTCCCTTGCTACTCATTATCTGTCATTATAATAACCTTACTAAATCCCATACCCATAAACTGTACCCTAGGCCACACTATACCCATCCTTCTGATGGGGTATAAGGGGTATAAGTAGGTTGAGCACTTTCAGTGTGGGATGAGACATCGCAAGCCAGAGGGTATGGTTTAGACTCCTTTTAGAGTTTACTCCATATACTTCAACTCCCTGTGAAGCTTTCCACAGCTCCTTCTGAGCATAATAGAAAACTCTTTTCCGAGGTTAAGGCAGCTCTCAAGTTGTTGGAGTATAAAGACAGTCCCCCCCAAAGTCTTGGAGTCTCTCTTCTGATCATAACAGAAGGCTCCTTCTGAGTATAACAGAAAACTTGTTTCCAAGGATAAGTACGCACTTAAATTGTCGGAGCATAAAGACAAAAAATCCTAATTTCTTAGAGGCTCTTATCAGAGCATGACTGTATTCCTGTCTTCTCTTCACTCCTCTTCTCTCGCTTCCCGTTTACATTCTATTCTTACCACTGAATGAATAAAGAACATTGTAGCTAACAGAAAGGTTTAATAGGATAACCAATCAGTAACAACAATACTCAAATACAGGAATAATATTGAAAGTAATTATATACTGATTTACCTTACTTGTATAATTACTTATCCTAACTGACTTATAAGTAACCTGATGAATAGGCCTTACTATAGTAGAAACTTAAATAGAAGAGAATTTTACTAAAAATATTGGAATATCTCTTTTCATCTATGCAAGTGGAAAAGACTACAAACTTAACCTCCAGTGGATACCAAACAAATGGAAGTTTACCAGATGCCTTAGAAGGAGAGGGAACTTCAATATCCTTGAACATTTCTCTTCTTCTACCAAAGTGGCTTACTAGCAGGGAATATATAAAATTAGGGATATGACAAAGTAGTGTGTTTGATTGCTCAATGTCTACCTCTTAGTTGTAAAGTTCTTGGACATAGGTCATTGTCGGTCTGGTGAAGTACCCATTAAAATACACCAAAATAAGCGAAATTTATCCCCAATGAATCCAGAAGCACAACAACACCCTCAATACCAATAGTTACCAAATTTGGCTTGCTGGTAGCTAGGAACTGAGAGATTGAGTCCATGTCAGTTTAGTGACAATTAATTGTAAATTGGCCCTTGTGCAGACAAGCAAAGAACAAGTTGTTAAATTGTTCATGCCAAGCCTTGGAATTTGTATGGGTGCCCATATAAAAAGGTACTTAATTTGAAAATTGTGATTTTTGCAGGTCCAGCAACAATGCAATCTGTATCTGATTTGATTGAAAGTTCAGTATAGTGAAGTCAAGATATGCATCTAGTAGCCTGATCTCTCAGACGCACAATTCAGTTAGATCTGGTGTTGTTGTATGGCTGTGAAAATCGCCACTTTTGGTGTAAAAAGGACAAGTGACAATGACATTTGTTACAGAAGTGTAGTACAGTACTTTCATTCTTACTTGCTAGTATATTCAAGCAAAAACTGCCAAGATTGGGTGTTTCTATGGTTCTCCTCATCAAACCTAGACCAATGCAATCCTCCTCCTCCTCCTCATTAATGCTGACCGCCTAGTACTCAGCGGGTACTATAACTCGGGCGATACCCATATAAAGTAACATCTGTTTTTACTTAGACAGATGACAGGTCAACAAAGAGGGAAAGACAATAAACGCCAAGTGTAAATTACCTAAAAAGCGTAACTTTTTCTCACATCCCAGTCATCCTACTCAAGTACCATAGAATTCCATAAATAAAGCTGCACCTTGGAATAGGCCTCAACCACCCAAAATCAAGCTCACCTGGGGGGTATGAACCTGTAGATAATCCTTTGTTTAACAACTCAACCTTTGAATAAACCACACGGCTTATTTATGGAATTCTACGCTACAAGTGCCATCGGTGATGTTTTCAGACACATCAAAGTGGCTTACCAGCAAAAAAAGTGGTAAAAAATGGTCAGGTCATAAACTGGTGTGTGCGAAAATAAATTTCTTTTTTTTTAAAAAAAAAAAACTTTTTCCATTTTGGGCACCCATGCTACTCTAAAGCGTATGGCCCTATACAAACACTAGTCTACAGGCATCTCCCCCTTCCTAATCAAAATAACAAAAGAAAATTTCCAGGATCAAAAAACCACTATGATGGGGAAAAACCCCAGACCCTATCCTCAAAACCTAAACCCCGGGCCCACCTTACTACCTCTGCCGAAGTCAACCCCTGCCCCTCCGGCCTTGCCCTTACCCTTCTCCCTCCTCGCCTTATCCTTCTCCGCCTCCTGCATCCCCTTATATATGGCCGCCATCATATACCCAAGTATATCGATGTCACCGCCAATGGCCTTCAGTCCCTCAAGTGCCACACATACCCTCCTCCCAACCTCCTCCACCTCCCTCTTCAGACCTGATAACCCATCTCCCGCATTCTTCCCCAAATGTACCACTCCAACTGCCGCAGTCAACCTCCTCACCTCACCCCTGACATCCTGCATCAACGACGCCAGACTCTTCTCTCCACCAGCCACCGCCTCCTTCACCTCATCCACCGCCTCTTGCCAAGCCCGACCTTTCCACCGGGGCGCCACCACCACAAACCTCCTAACCGAGCACCACACCCCACCAACCCAAAGGCCAGTGCGGCACAACTGCCCAGCCACGTCTCTGCCTCTTAACCTGACCACCATAGTGGATGACAACGAGCCCCTCTCGTTCCTCTTCTGAAGCTCACCCTCGGGAACCAACCATCTGGCGCCCACACAAAACTCGACCCCGGCCTCCATCAGCCCTGCCTGCACTCCACCAATGCCCGTCTGCCACCTCACACCACCCACCTGCACTGCCGCTGGCAACCTCAACTCCCTCCTCTTTTCATGGTCTATCAGCCCTCTCACCTCTACCTTCCTCCTCCTACCACCCTCTACCTCCTGGGCCATCATGCCCCCCAAACTCCATACCTGGGTAGGCACTCCAATCGTAGACTCACCCCTTGGGCAAGCCTCTTCATCCGGTGACGGCGACCTTGGGCTCAACGGAGCCTGACCAAACTCTCTCTCCTCCTTCATCTTCACCAACTCAAGTCTCATGTGCTTGAGCTCCATCTGTAGTCTGGTGTTATCTGCAACGATCTCCCTGATCAAGGCCTCCGTCTGTCGAGTGTGGTCCTGGGGTTGAGTTGTCGAAACACTGAAAAGCCTCTTTGAAGCCTTGGACATCGTGGTGGATCGGTGTATAATTGGTCAAAAACTAAAATCATAGTTTGTGTGACAATGTAACAAACCAGCCTTCCGCGAAGGTGTTCGTAACGGGAAACGACTATCTTACTATCATAGGCTATCAACATAGCCTACGTAGTTTGCTTCATCTATCGTTATAGACTAACATCTTGCGTTCGTCGTAGGTATAGTGATCGTAGGAAGTCCTATCGTATAGGAATAGAGTACTTGCATACAAGCGAAGTAGAATAGAGATAAGGGTATTGGGTATCTCGAACATATTGCACCTATGGAAGGTCACTGTCAATGGGCTTGGCCCGTGCCCCAGTATCTGAATAGTTTATTACTTAGATGGTTGCGTGAAGATCCTATATCCACGGCCCGTCGCGATCCTTTATATAGGCCTCTTACCGCAATAACCCTGACCCTGGTGACTCATACCTATGAGTCACACGATCATATGACTCATAATGAGTCATGCCCGAAATCCATCAG
>Ga0307509_10001795_pt1 | contig 35547 bp, 52 predicted proteins | sample 10_EM_MG_FD_202245 | JGI IMG/M metagenome (GOLD analysis project Ga0307509, IMG submission 202245) | Populus trichocarpa ectomycorrhiza microbial communities from riparian zone in the Pacific Northwest, United States - 10_EM | ecosystem: Host-associated > Plants > Roots > Unclassified | place...
CAGCCAAAAACGGTTGAGAAATGAATGAGTTACTGCTAATTTCGATGAATTTCACGAAATTGGCCATAACTCATTCAATTCTGGCTCAAAAAATATGTTCTTGGGCTCGTTTTGAAGGCCACGGGTATGGGAGTTATTACCCGTACCCGTACCCGTCAGTACCCTTACCCGTGACCTGTACAGGTACGTCGAACCCATGCATTTCCCTAATAACAAAATTGACACTAAATGAACACCATTAAAGGACCCAGAATTATGTTCCTATAAGTGGGGAACACAGCTGCCTTTGGAACCTGGGCATCAGCACCATGCATAATCATTGGCATTCATGCAGAAAAGGGACAGTGAAAACAAAATTAAAAGTCAGGGCATCCAAGCGTAAAAAGGATAACCAGGGAATTTTTCATCACAGAGTGATAGAACTTGGACTGGTGCACAGCGATATTTCATCATAGCAGTAAATCAGGTTTACCACTGGATGCACTGGGTGTTTATCTGCCATGGCTGGCAGATAACTACTGGCAAGCTCTGGGTAGATAATTTTTTTACAATACTTTCGCATTTGTAGCATCAGTATTAAGTATTCCTCTGTAAAATTTGGGAGTTGCACATTAGGGAGTTATTCATAGAGTCTCACGTCTTTACTATCTCCAGATACGCCATGGACGTGCTATAATTTAGCAATGTCAGATAATGGCAGATAACTGTGGCTATGCAATCACGTGATTTTTCGGCATGATTCTCTCATCCCAGCTCGTACTCACCGTCACTTTGTAGGTCCATTAACTGCGGGAAAAATCTGAAAATATTTCATACAATTATGTACATGGTGAAGAGAGCGGTGGCAAAAATTTGGTTTTCTAAGGTTAGATTTCAGCTCAAAAATTGTAATTTCTGATCTGATCACCTAAAATGTCATATCTGGGGCCCCTGATTCTGAGAAATCGCGCGCGTTAGCACGCAGGGAATTTTTTTTCAATTGATTAAGGGAACAAAAGCAATACTTCACAGCATGTCCCCACCTCATATGCACCGGAATATCTGTTTTCAAGGCCTATAAGTGAGTTTCTCATCTTTTCCCCTTTTTTACTTCTTTTTCCGCGTGGGACACCCAGCGTATTGGGAGGTAAACCCACCTTCTCACCTTCCAAGATGCTTAATGTCACGTGTATGTACGGCCCGGCCATGGTTTTTAGAGACCGAAAAAGTTCTTCGTCGTGTTTTTCATGTCTGCCAAGCCACAAAGTAGACATACTAGCGATCCATTACTCCAAGAAAGACCTGCTAGGAAGAAGAGACGTCTTTCCAACTCGCCAGCTGATGATTCAGAAGAAGGCTCCAACAGCTCTGCAGATCTCATACACAGCGATCCTGATTATAACCACTTTCAAATCCATTCAGACTTCACCGTTGAAGACCGCCTCAGTTCTTCTGGACAACATGGAAGGTCTTCTATCCCACGAAAGTTAGCACCTGCCCCAGTATCCTTTTCATCCCTTGGAATCTCCACGCTTCTTCAATCTGCTTTGAAAAGCATGTCTATCAAGTCACCAACCGAAATACAGGTAGCTTGCATACCCCCACTCTTAGCAGGAATGTGCATATTTTATTTTTTGAAAGTACGAGGTGTTGAGTTGGCTGCAAAACAGGTAGGGATTGTATCGGAAATGCCCAAACTGGTTCTGGAAAAACGATCGCATTTGCATTGCCAATCCTTCAGAAACTTTCAGTCGATCCTTATGGAATATTTGCCCTGGTGTTAACACCTACGAGGTGCGCAAATCCCGTGGAAACATGGGTAACATGATACATTCATCCAAAATAGGGAGCTCGCCTTTCAAATTTCAGAACAATTCGCTGTTCTCGGAGGTTCGCTAAACGTCCGAACGGCTGTAGTCGTGGGCGGCATGGATATGATGACACAGTCAATCGAATTGGGAAATAGGCCGCACGTCGTCATTGCTACTCCAGGCCGTATAGTGGACCACCTACGGAGCAGTAGTGGTGAGTGGGATCTAACCCGGGTCAAGTTCTTGGTGGGTCGTGTCTTACTCATCTTGAGACTGTATCTTGACCAGCCTGATTCCCTAGGTGCTGGACGAAGCAGATAGGCTCTTGACACCGACATTTACTTCGGAACTGAGCCATCTCTTCAACGTGTTACCAAAGGAACGACAGACATGCCTATTCACCGCAACGGTTACAGAATCCATAGAAGTTTTGGCAAATGCCCCACCTCGGCCAGGAAAACAAAAACCCTTCATTCACCGGATGAAAGCAGCGTGAGTTCTGGCCTTGTTTAATTTTTTTTTGCTCATTTTTTTTTTCTTAGGACCGAAACAGTCTTGACTTTAAAGCAGCAATATGTTCTGGTTCCTTCACACGTGCGCGAAGTATACCTGTATCATCTCCTTTGCAATCCACCAGAATGCACTCTGCAACTTCGTCGTGCCCCTCCGGAGCCCACAAAACACGGGAAGAAAAGCAAAGCGAATGTTAGTTCCAACAAAGCGAAGGTCGCCAGTCCAGGAGATGAACCAGAGCAGCCTCCGCCGACGATTATATTTTGCGCAAGGCCTAGAACTGCGGCTTATCTAACAACGCTGCTGAAAACACTCTTTATCAGAAGTACAGCCCTGCACTCGAGGCTCACACAACGAGAGCGTTTATCATCGTTGTCTTTGTTCCGTGCGTCTGTTGTGCCAGTGCTCATCTCGACCGATGTTGGGGCTCGTGGTCTTGATATAGAGGATGTTGCGATGGTCGTAAATTGGGACCTCCCGAAGGCACCCGAAGAATACACGCACCGGGTGGGAAGAACAGCCCGTGCTGGTAAGGGAGGTGTCGCAATCAGTTTTGTTACTGAACGAGATGAGGAACGGGTCTTGATGATCGAAGAGCGAATCAGTGCGTGCTTTATATGGGAATTTGTGGAGCCCAGTCCAAAAATGGTTTTTAGAGACGCAGTTGGAGGAACTGAAGCTGCCTGAGGATGAAGTCCTTGCAAAACTGAACGCGGTTTCGACCGCGAAGCGTGTCGCTAATATGGTGGACATCTCCTTGTTTGACCAGGGGCTAGAAGCTTACCATTATTTTTGCAGGAACTGGATGATTCCAAATTTGGAAAGCGAGAAGAGGTCTATAAGAGAAAGAGGGTGTAATAAATAGATTCCATAGTTGGCTGAAATACTTTCTTTCTCCTTTCCTCCATGGACTCTGAGTGGGACTCTTTCGTCGCTGACCCTGCCGACGCCGACAGACAGCCGTTCCAAGTCCCGACGCCTCCAGTCAGCATGCGCCAGCATCTTATATCCACCCCTGACTTTTCTCTTTTTCTAGCAATCCCATGATGGATCCCCCGTCGTTGACGATGCAGCGGACGACGGCAATACGCTGGTATCCGTGTCGACCACCTTCTTCCCAGGAGCACAGCATCTCAGCACTCCACCCGACACCGTCCTCCTTTCGTCCGATAACGTCTTTTTCTATGTTCATTCTCATCTCCTTCTTGCCGCTTCTGACAATGGATTTCGCGGTCGAGTACCCACATCTTCAAAAGTTGAGAACCCAGTCATCTCCATACCCGAAAATTCAGCTGTCTTGAACATCCTCCTCCATACTGTATATGATATGTCGTGCGCGCATTACTCGCCAACCTTCCCATCCCTCATCACCTCCGTCAATCGCCTACCCGTCTACGGCATTCATCCCAAAGTGCACATCGCACCCTCAACACCACTCTTTTCTTTGCTCCTTTCTCATGCACCCCTCTTTCCTCTCGAACTGTATGCCCTCGCTGCCTCGCATGACTTGTACGACCTCGCTGTATCCACATCCTCCCATCTCCTATCTTTCCCCCTCGCCACTCTGACTGACGAAATGGCAGAGCGCATAGGTCCTGTTTACCTTAAGCGTCTGTTTTTCTTGCACTTTGGTCGTTCAGATGCCCTCAAGCGCGTTCTCTTACCCCCGCCAAATCCACACGCGCCTACTGTCTTTTGTGATTTTACAGAACAGAAAAAGTTGACGCGAGCCTGGGCACTCGCATCTGCATACCTTGCTTGGGATGCAAGACCTGGTCAGCCTCAGGGATTATTGTCGTTCATGACGAATTTACTAACAAGTGTGCTCTAGACTTGTCAACAAGTACTATGGAGTCCGCGCTAAGGCCGCTAGTTGAGCATCTGACCTGCCAGGAATGTCAGGAAGCACTTGGGAATCGAATACAAAATCTGGTGGCGCAGTGGTCGGTTGTAAAGGTATGCTACCATGTATTTTTAACTTGTCAGCCTTGCTCATAAGCGATACAGCGCACAATATGATATCCGACCTTTGACTTGTCCTTTTCATGCGCCATCCATCATTCAACGATTTTCAAATACACATCCCAAACACACTCATTGGGATTTATCCCATGCGCCTGAACAAAGCATTTGTCTCTTCCCTTGTATCACCGTCTTTGACCGCATTCTACCCGGGATATACCCCCCAAATATGGCGCACGTTGTACCAATCTCTTTTCTTTTTTTTTTTGGCGCCCATGTTCTAGGGCTAGGCTATCTTATTGTAATCAATCATTGGCATAGTCGACATACACGATTCGATTCCCGTATACATCCCTGCACATACGTCCTTCCGGGACTTTGTAACTGTATTCTTACATCCATTACCTCTTAATCCAAATTAATACATTTCCCAATCCAGAACCAGTATCTGGAATCTGGCCCCCGATACTACCGTGGCGCCTTCATATCTTCTGCAAGAATCGCGTCGTTTAGCTCATCCAAGGGTGCAAGCTCCTTTCTATCCACCAAGTCAAACTGCATCCGCATTAGACCTTTAGCCTTGGCGTGTACTAGATTCATACCTCGTGAACAAATAGGAAAAAGTGCCGGTAGCTCGTGTTTAAATGGGCTGTATAGCGTACATGAGCCTGACCACAATCTCGAATGAACCAGTACTTTACCTTCAATTCCGAGTGCACAAACGTGGTCAAAGTGATTACTATAGATATGCGCGTATACCCGGAACAATCGTCGCACTATCGTTTTCACGGTGTCTCGAAAGTTCTTTGGGAATGGAACGCCTGGGGGTGAACAGAACTGAGAGGTTTGACCCTATGACCAGAATGGACTAGAACATACCTATCTTGTTCGGGAATATGGCCTCGTCATCCAGCAGATTCTGGGCCCAGTTCATCAGTGCGTCCACGTACTCGGGTGCAGGCAGTTTCGTGGGTCGTTTGTACTTCACACCGTCTTCCCAGAGATATTCATATCTATGCATACCCAAATTTAGGACGAGCGCCGAGTCAAACAAGGAAGATACAAACCGCGGTCCTGCAGACATAATGGGACACTGGACAAACCAATGTGAGATAGATACTCATCCAACTTTCTGAGCAATAGGATGTACCTCTGAGGGTATACAAAATTCTGTTACTGTCCCATATAACATGTTCAGGTGGTTGAAAAAATCTACGGCTAAAATATACAGTTTCAGTAACAGGATTTCTCGGTTCCGTAGTATGGATGGCTTACTATGTACCGCCAACCATTCATTCAGATCCTCGCCCTCTGGTAGTTGGACAGCCAACCTCAGATTACCCGATCCCTAAAGCGCATTTCAAAAGTGAGGTTGAGCGGCCAGGGTAGTCGAAGAGGAAACTCGATCCCACCAGAGTGGCCTCGGCATACTTTCTCAGCTGGTATTGCTTGGTGCCTTCTGGAACATCCTTTCGAGGCTTAAACGTGCGAGTTTTTCCACTTTCAAGGCGATAGTCAGTTTAAAAAAAGTTTTGGGGTTCAGAAATATAACGAAGAGAGAGGACATACAGGCCAAAGAAAGACGACATGGTCAAGGGCTTGGGGAGGGCCTCCAACCCAAAATGGTAATCCACATTGGATCGGAGATAACCGAGCGTTAACAAAAACCCCTTATTTACATAAATCGCGCTCATCCCTCCACGATTCTCAGTGGCATGCGATTTGTCGAACTTTGGTCTGACATGACAAACCTGAATCTGACATTATGAGACATCGTCTCTTCCCAATAACTTCGATCTCTCAACGATGCCTTCCGTCCTTTTCGTCTTTACCTCCGCGAACAAAACCCTAACTGGTGCGCAAACGGTATGTCGTTCATCCACATGTCCACATGGATGGCTTGACTAATCTGCGTTGGAGGGCTGGTATTTGCCAGAAGCGGCACATCCTTACTACACTCTCGCCCCACACGTCAAAATCGATTTCGCCTCACCGGCGGGGCCCAACCCGCCAGTAGATGAATACAGCGTGAAGAAATTTTCTGACGAGCAGTCTGTCAAGTTCCTGAATGATCCAACGGTCAAGGCAAAACTCGTGGGGGCCAAAAAGTTATCGGATGTCGCAGTCGAAGACTATGACGCCATCTTCTATATCGGAGGCCAAGGTCCCGTCCTCGATCTTGCATCTGATCCGGTCAACGCCAAACTCGCGTCACAGGTAAGTACTCATATGCTCCGAGCTGGACCTTAGGACATTGTGTTAATGCCTGCGTTGTTTGTTTCCTCAGTTTTGGAAAGACGGGAAAATTGTCGCCGCCGTCTGCCATGGCCCTGCGTGAGTATTGTCCCTGAAGTTGAACTGGCTATACAGGTTAACGTGACCATCGATTAGCGCTCTCGTACAAGTCGTAGACGACTCTGGCCAGTCAATCTTTGCCGGGAGGGCCGTCACAGGATTCTCTAACGTGGAAGAAGAGCAAACCCAGAAAGTCAAGGCAAGTCACAAGCATTGTGCGGGACAATTTAGAGTTGATATAAGATTCCAATAGGACGTCCCATTCTTGTTAGAGGATAAGATCATTTCTCTGGGTGGCAAATATGACAAAGCGACCGAGCCATGGGAAGTAAGTCCTCGAACATTTAATACATAGCCTAGTGACTGGACCTTGAAATATAGCCAAAGGTCCTTGTGGATGGCCGGCTGATTACTGGACAAAATCCTGCCTCGGCTGCGGGTGTCGGGCAAGCTCTTCTCAAGGCCCTCAAAGTCACTCAGTAATCGGGCTATATAGCCACTGTTACTTGATAAGATGAGAAGATACAATAGTCATTTTTTTTTTTACAATTTCAAAGATAATCAACACACCACGATACGCACTCAAATGTATACAACGGACATTTTCCACCCTTTTTTCAGGGTGAAGCCATCTAATGCATCCTTGGCTGTTATTGCTAGCTCAGGGGACTCGAATAGGACTTGAGCCATTTTCACTCTAACTCCGGCTGGATTTAAGGCGGGGGACCATGTTACATGAGTCTTCTGAAAACCTTTGTATCTGTTGGGTATAAGTTAACCTCTTAATTCACAATCAGAAACGTGAAGAAACGTACTGTTGGAATAGGACAGAAAGTACAACATCTGTAACTTCTTGAGGTAGATTTGTACACAGAAGGCGAGCTGATGGCTGCTGGACTTGCGTGGGGACGCTGCTTGGAGTTGTGGCTTTTCGGGAAACATGTGAAGCAGATGTTTAAATAGAATTCTTAAATAACATGACGTACAGAAATCATTCTTTCGGGGTGGCTCCTCTTCGTCATCGATCTCCATCTCTTCATCTGAATCATCAACTTTTTCTCGCTTCGCCTGTCGCTCGTCACCTGCATCCGCATCTTTCGTCCGCTTTCCGTTTTGCGTCAGAAGAGCGCTAGCATTTGCGGCGGTGGGAGGAACAAAGTCAGGGTCCTCATTCCGGAGTGTTGCATAGGACTTTGACTTTGCGTAGTCAATGTGCTTTAACAAGAGAAATGAACAACAAGACCTCCGATGTCACATTTTTAGGGCACTCACGAGTGGTTTGTCGTAGAACACCATGCCCTCACACGCTCTCATCGCAGAAGTCGCGCCTGCGAGGTCGGTAAATACTAGAAAAGCCTGACCACGCATTTTCTGGTTTTTGGAAGCCACGATGTCGATGATTTTGCCATAGGTGGTGAAGAGGGAAAAGAGCTGAGATTTGAGCTCTTCCTTGTTGACCTTGTCGTTGAGGTTGTTGACGTAGAGGGTGGTGTTGGGCTGATTTGAGGAGGACGACATGATTGTTGGCCCGAAAGCGGATAGTTCCCACGAGGGTGCAGTGAAATTATTTCTGCAACTTGTTGCGCAGGTGCGTGTTATATAGAGTGCAGCTGGCAGATCATTGGCCAGTGCCTTTCCCCTGTTTTTCTACCACTACCCTACCCTGTCCGTGTCGCGGCTTATTCACCATCCTTTCTTTTTATCCCTCCCTTGGCCGACTTCGTGTCTTTCTAGTAGCTCCTATTGTGGTCCTCGGTCTCGCTTCGCAAGAAAATGGAAAAACTCTACAGCTTTCAACCATATCTCACCCCTTTTTACACCCTACAATACCCTGCCGAGACCCCACCAAACCCGGATTCCTTCCACGACTCTCATTACTATAATGTCGGCCAGCTCGACATTTGCATCATTATTTCATGTATCGCTGTCATGGCTATCCTACGTGACACATTCCGCTTGGGCGTCTTCGAGCCGCTCGCGCGCTGGAAGCTGTTCAGGGATTTGGCGAAGAAGCACAAACAGAAGGTCGGCGCCCCAAATGGCAAAACCAACTCTGCTACTAATGGCCACGTAGCGAACGGAAACGGGCACTCGAATGGAAATGCTGTAACGACACCAACAGCAAGGGAACTTCGCCAACTGAATCGCAAGGTGTTGAGGTTCGCTGAACAAGGATGGTCATTCGTATATTACACCATCCAGTGGTCGTACGGTCTCGTATGTCCATGTATCTTTTTCACTCTAGATCAGCCCCTCATCTCGTTTTACTGTTAGTATGTGCACTTCAACCTCCCAACACGGATATTGAATCCGACGGATTTATGGCTCGAGTACCCTCACATACTTATCGCTGGCCCCGTCAAGTTCTACTATCTAACTCAAACTGCTTTCTATCTGCACCAAATCTTGATCATTAATGCCGAGGCCCGACGAAAAGACCACGTCCAGATGATGGCTCACCACATCATCACAGTGGTTCTTATGATGGCGAGCTACTTGACTAACTTTACGCGAGTCGGTTGCGTTATCATGGTGCTTATGGATTGCTGCGATATATTCCTCCCAGTGCGTTACACAATCGTCTTTTCCTCCTGGAGAACGTCCTTTGACGTATTCCCCCCAATTTAGCTGGCCAAGATGATACGATACCTAGATATCAGCCAATTCCTCTGCGATTTGACGTTCGGATGGTTCATGCTCTCATGGCTTGTGACGCGCCACATCCTTTTTCTCATCGTCATTTATTCAACGATATTCGAAGGCCCCAAGTATGTTGAATTCAAATGGGACTATGAAGCCGGGTACTACATTACCCAGACTGCCTTCAAAGGATTTTGGGTCATGCTCCTTGCCCTTCAGGTATAATTTCACACCCCTTAAACCATGAAAAGGCTGACATGCGCACGTTTGATAGATCATCCAGTGTATCTGGTTTTGGATGATCTGCCGAGTCGCCTGGAGGGTCGTTACAACAGGGAACGGTGCGTCGGATGATCGCAGTGACGACGAGGATGAGTGAGTTCTCCAAGTTTATGATCTCTCTGATACTTCACGCCCCTTTCCAGTGCATCGGACAAGAAGGACGACTAGGCGCAGATTGCCTTTGCCCACCTGGACCTACCTTTCAATGACTTTAGTAACAGGTGCCACGCTTGGCATGATATTGTGAACGGACGCCTGATGTTGAAAACTACCTTACGACGACACGTACATATAAGACGTCATCTACCTATAATTTATGATGTGCATCAGTGACCTAGAAACCTGTTGCACTTTTTTATTTCAGACGTAGAGCGACTTGACAAGATTTTCTAAGCTTCTTGAGTAGTCACGTTTAGAATTGCCTTATCGGGATCCATCGGCAAGTCAGTACCGCTTCACAGTCAAGCGCCTCACTCTCTTTCCTTATTTACCCACTCATCTCAGGATTTCGTCATTTTCTCATCCTCGACTAATAGGAACCTATGATGGCCAGCTTCATGAGCTATTTTGGCGCAGGGCGGAAGGACCCCAAGCAGACGGCGCGCGACGCTATTGTTGGGCTGCGGCAGCAGCTTCAGATGATTGAGAAGAAGGAGGAGTACCTACAAAAGAAGATCGAGGAAGAGACCAAGAAGGCGCGGGCGAATGCGGTATCTAATAAGGCCGGTGCGTCACTTTATCTTGCCCCCCATTCCAAGCAACGACCGCCGCCTCCCTCGGTTTGTTCGTTGTGTCTGGGTCGGGCTCAGGTGGATGGTACCTTATTGATGATCCTTTTCTATACCATATATCTGTTCTTGAACCTTCTCCTCCAACGATAATGATTTACCTGGAATTAATTGGTGTTTAATATACAGTGGCTACTGCGGCGCTGAAACGAAGGAAGGTGACCGAGCAAGAGCTGGATCGACTAGCGGGAAGCCGGCTGCAACTAGAGATGCAAGTGAATACTCTCGAGTCGGCGAATCTCAATGCAGAGACGATGGCGGCGATGAAGAAAGCCTCAGATGCCCTCAAGGTTATTCATGGTAATCTGTGAGTCATGCTCATATCCAAGTTCCTCTCTCTCCATGCATCGCCCCTTGTACAATGGCTTTTGATCATGGAATATTGAGATATCTGGATCTTAGTAAATTCATTGCTCATGTCATCTATCTTTATCTTATCCAGGACAATGGACAAGGTGGATTCGACGATGAATGCGGTGAACGAGCAAAGGGAACTTGCAAACGAAATTGCAGAAACACTTGCGAATCCAATTTATGCCGGCGTGGATGTAGACGAGGTACGTCTTCCAATTTTTTATTTCTCTCTTGTTTCTCACCAGACATTATATCCTACTCTTCCTATCACCTTATTCGAACGCATGTCCGAACCTGCCCTGTCGTTCTATCTAAATTACACGATAATCCTACCATTGCAACGACGTACAACAGGACGAGCTGAAAGCGGAACTAGACGAGCTACAGCAAGACGAGCTGAACATGAGGCTGAACGAAGCGGACCATGTGCCCGTGCATCTACCACCCGGCTCAGTGCGCGCACCCGAAGAAAGTGAGCTTCTCTTCTTTTGATGTGGTCACGCATGTCCCACCGACCTTTGTTTATCTATGCTCCTGTTTTTTTTTCCCCATCCTGGATTTGTTTCTGCTTACTCACCACACCTTTCTTATCGTATTTTTCAGCAACAGGGACACATGTGGAGGACGACGAGGAAAGGCAACTCAAGGAGCTGCAGGCAGCGTTGGCGATGTAGGCGTCGAGCATGTGGCCCTTCTTTTCTTTTGCCTCTGATGCCTGGGTATCGTCGCTCTCTCCTCTGCTCGCTTTTGGTTATGTTTACTGGTCATATCTTTCACTTCTACAACGCATACTTATACTATTTCGTTTTTTTTTTGTGTACCAGACGTCAAGGAGATCTTTCTTCACTTTTTGCGACTCTGGATCGACTTTATTATTCTTCACCTTTCTTCTTCCTTCCCTTTGTTCCCTTATAGCCATTCACAACCAACGTGTACAGTTTTTTGACCGAATAATAATGGAACATCGTGACCCAAGGTTATCTCGTAGCTGATCAATGGGATGATGTTGAACCTGTCAAAATATAAAGTGCCTTTGAGAGTTGATTCGATTACGAGTCCTTTTTGCGAGGTATCATTTGGAAATGCCAAGGGAATAGTGATATGAGATATGATATACACAGCAAGGTTATGATTATGTGGTTTTGGAGTTGCAAAAGGACTGATTTGGATGGATGCGTGAAGGGTATGGTAGTTAGTGCCTGGGGGAGGGCAGTGGAAGGCCAAAAATACTCTAAGAGGTAAAAACCATTTCAACAAAACACGCCGCCCAGTGCGCGTGGCGGGATGAACCCTTAATACGATTTGCGACCCCGCCGGGCGACAAGGGAGTGTCATGACAGGTGTTGAAGGTGCCGCAGTTGTACGCCAGCGGACCGCAGGCCGAGCACGCGCCGGACATCGGAGGTGAAGCGAAGAGAATCAAGGACAGGTAGGAGATCAAGAAGGGCTTCGTCTGAGGGATCATGTGTCCAGCCCTCGATGGGTATTCCATTGGCTGTAGAAGGAAGATTAGGGAGGCGTTGATTGTTGAACGGAAAGGGACAGACCTTGGTTGACAGTGTAGCTAACGGGAGAGTTGTCGACCAGACAGACGCGAGATAGATCTGATTCTATGAGGGAGAGATCTTTTGTGTATGAGCCGTTCGGAAGCTGAGTACACGACTAGAAATGGAAAGAATTAGGCATTGAATTATTTGGAGTGGTAGGACATACGTCTCTAAAAAAGCGATGTTCGAGGATACCGCGGCCTGCGTCTAGCCAATCTATGACGGGATCTGCATACTCTTGCATGGATGCGGTGAATATAACGAGTGTATACCAACTTGACACCTGATAAAATGGAAGTTGGGAAGGACGAGGGGAACGAGGGGACATACAGTTCTCAAGAAAAAGTCCACAAAGGGGCGCTTATAGACATGATAGAGCGTACTTCGACCGCCGAGAACGACCTCGACCATATGACCGGCGCCTTTATTTCTTGTGCCAAAGGAACCCAGACTGAGAAGGCCGGAACCACTTGAGTGGAAGGGTATGGGACGGGATGTTGAATGGATGAGTGTTTCGTCGAGATCGAGGACTAGGGTCTTTGGGAGATGAAAAGGAGTTTTCTTTTGCACGGAATGAACAAGGGGGGAGGGATGGGGCTTGACACGGTGGAAGAAGGATGACCAAGCAGACTTGAGGTTGTCCCAAACCATGAGCAGGACACGGATAAAAAGGATTTGGTCAATGACGCATTCGAGATGGGCCTTTGGAGGCGTTGGCGGGTCTGGAGCCGGCCGAGGGGGAAGAGACGGGGACGAATGGGAACGGCGAGGGGACACATGGGGAAACAGAAAGGACTTTGAGGACCACGTACTCACTCGGGGCAACGCCTTGTCTTTTGGCTTTGCGAGCACGTCCAACTGCCGGGCGACATACCCCAGCGTATTCATCGTGGTACTCCCCAAAATGCCTCAACGTGACTTTTATTGTCACACTTTTTCCTGGGAGTTTGTGCTGCAATCTACAGGTTCCCGCAGAGTGACATATCCTGTATATGACTGGAGGCTCGAAAGGTCTCAGAGGCAGAACTACATAGGACCACGAACGGACGAGTACTTGTTTAAAAAATAAATGTAGCAAGGAAAGTGAGGTGCCCGGTAAAGGTCAATATCTACGTGGAAATCTCCATTGGCTTAATTATACCTTTCAAGTGAAGGGTACAAGGCCTGCGGCTAATACATGGAGGCTGGAATTTGGGCGCTTGCCATGGAGTTGGGAAAGACACGTGATGTGAAATGCACAACGCGTATGTCGCGTTGTTGATCAGATCACTTCAAGTTGAACTCTTTAAGCTTGCAGTCGCGCCTATCTATTACCCACCTAACAACAAAGGCGGTCATTCCATCCAAATCTTTCTCGCTGTGATTGACCACTCCCTACGATGGAACCAGCCGCGGTCGCAGCTGCATATGAACTCGTCCACGACGCCCTCTTGTCACCTCATGACCAAATAAAAATTCTGCTCGCCTCCTTGCCTGTCCTCCGGAAGGACGCTGTAGATCTGGAGGAGCCGTGTCCGATATGTTTGATGCCGTTCTCCAGTGTGTTTGCCGATGAGGCCCATGCAGGGCTAAACCCGGCGGAGAGTAAGAAGGAGGAGGAAGCTTTGGGTGGTGTGACAAAGCTTGTGGCCTGTGGACATATTTTCTGCCGTCGAGAGTGAGTCGTTCTTCTACCTCTGTTATCTTTAACCCAACATTTTCTTGGCAGCTTGACGGAATGGATACAAAGTCAGGTCAGCTAAACCAATTGATTGCCATTTTCTGTGCATCTAAAGTCCCCTTTTCCTTTTGGCTCTGGTGTTTAGCATGGCAGCTGTCCTACCTGCAGGCATACTTTCCTCAACATCCGGCCCCCATCAGAGTCTGACGACGAGTCCTCTGACGGGGGCGAGTACATCCCCAATCCGGACGACTTTGAGGACGAGGATGAAGATGCGTTCTTGGATGTCGACGCCTTTACTGATCCGGACGCCGATGAATTCCCTGTCCAAGGAATGGACCTTGACTTTGACGAACTCTGGGAAGAGGGTCAGAGCGACACCGGTGGCCTGGGAGATGCCCACATGGAAGATGAAGATCAATTTGAGGAGGAGGAAGCGGATATAAGCTTAGAATGGGGGCTTACGGACGGCGAATCCGAGTCCATGTCATCTTCAGAAGGCGACACGACGATGGAAGAAGAACAAGCGAGCCTCGGTACGTGGCCTCGTCGTCGCTCTGCTTTACGGGTAGTACAACTGACGCTGGTTGCTCTCTCGTTATTCAGTGCCGGAAGCGGAAGTCAATATCTCCGTCCATGAAGACGACGATGTAAACGTTGCGGAAGGCGAGGGTCTCGATTTTGCCACCAACGCTCATGACATCGCTTCACAAGATCCCAAATAATAATATTTTTTTTTTCCGATCCATACTCCCAAATGCATTACATTATTTCTTCGACCTGCACAACGCTTACCCCCATTCATGTTATTTATTTTCTACGCAATATCCTGTACAATATCTTGTATAATGCATTTTCTATTTCTTTCCCTTGTCACTCTCAGAGTGCTTCTAGTACACCATCTATGGCCTCGTTTTCTCGAATTTCCTTCCATATCCCACTGAATTTACCACTCCACCTAGGGCCCTTCCCTCCCCCTTTGACACCAAGCCTGGCCTTCAAGCCATCGCCAACAGACTTTACTTCCAAATCATCTGATCCTATTACCAATACAGTCGAGACGGAACTTGTTGTCTGCGTCGATGGAGAAGAGGACAAGACGACCACGTAATGGGGCTTCTTTTCAGGTGAAATCGCCGCGCCCAGCGCAAACGCAATCAAAGACAAAAATGCAAGAGCATTGGTTGTGTCATCCGTCCTATGTATGTGGCGTTTAAAAATCCCACTTCCACTTTCCCTATTGATTTGTCCGACTAAGTCTCGAGCAATGTATTCTGCGAGTTCTCGCTCTGCCTCGGTGACCCGCTTCTCGGCGCGCTTGCGTTCCTCGACGACTTGTGAAACGCGTTCTGGGACGAGTGGGGGCCCACAACTGAGTATGGATGATGTGTTTGTAAGATGTGAATGGGTCGAAGTGAGGTGGGTAATGAGTCTCGGGCCGCAAAGGAAATAGAGTCGAGCAGATGTGGCGGAAGAACGGGACAAGGCTTCCGTGTGAGGAATGAGGAATAGCTGAAGATTGTGGATGCTCGGTAGGTGGGTTCCACAACATCTGCTCAAGGTTATTCCAGTCAATATCTTGGTTTTAAGGCTTCGGGACGACTCACGGATTCCGGTCGACGCCGTCAATAACGACAACGCGCTTGACTCCACCTGTGTAATCTTCAGGCAGTCCTTTGCCAACCGCTCGCCCACTTTCGAGCTTAACTACAGCCTTCGGTTCCTCAGAGTCGAGTTCTTCGACCTCAACATACACTCTGCGACCCTCGAACACAAGTTTATTTGCTTCCGTCTGGATGGAATGGATTTCTTCCTGGGTCATTCCTCGAGGTACCTCGATATAACAGGGGCTCGGATAGCTGGTCAAAGACCATGAAAGTGTTGGCAGGTTTAGTCGTGTTTCGAGGAGCGCGGAGAGCATATGCTGCGAGGTATGCAGGGACATCTTGGCGATGGCTTATGAGTGTGGGTCTGTTTTCTTCTATTCATTCCGCTCACATGGTCATACCGCCTTTCGTAGTCTCTGTCTCCGAGAGACACCGTTACTTGTTTGCCAGGTTGTAGCGCAAGTAATGCAGCGTCAACGCCAACTCCATCTCGAATTCTAACGTAGTGAACAGCGTGTCCGCCGTGTCGCTTTGCTTGTACTACTTCCCAGAGAACGCCCTCTGCGGTTGTAATATTCCCGGTATCTGTAGGTTGTCCTCCGCCTTCTGGAAAGATGATAGTGTCATGCAGAAGGACACGGAGAAGGGGTTCATTTGGGATCTCTGGCACCAAGACAGCTTTCTTCGTCTTCTTTCCGAGGACGGGTGGTGGTTGCGATACCGATACACTGATAACGGTAGTCTCTAGAATTCTGAGAAGTGGGTCACCTGGGATTGGAGTGTGATTCAATCATCTTCAACTAGGAGTGCAACTTGACGCACGCTGACACGCTAAGAGCCCAACTGGAACAGAGATTCTGGGATCGGATGGGACAGAGAGCGTAGGAGAGATTATGTGATGATAATCGAGGGGTATGATAGCGACCATGTTGGGTGGCCAAAGGAAACAACGAGTTGTGTAATATAAAGCGCAGGGCTAGCTCTGTCACACTTCTGACGGGTTCTTACCATTACATTTTCGTGCCTACGAAGCTACAAGGCCACCGTAGTTTGGTACACTGCATCAAGCACTCTGCTCTCGCATTGTTAATTCTATGGCAAGGAACAATGCTACCTGAGGACCAACCATTACTTACGGCTTTCACCATTTCCGGTCTGTTGGTTGCGTTTTTGCACCATACGTGAAGATTCTAAACCTTGTCTAAACTCTTGAATCCTCAGACAATGATGAAGAAACAGCACCCCACAGAGACCCTGATTTTTCGGAGGACAAAAAGAAAATAGAAAAGTCGTTATTGAGGAAGTTGGACCGCCGAATGTCCATTCTCATATTGATATACATCCTGAATTGTGGGTCGTGTGTACATTGTAGCATAGGTTACTTACTGACTTCTCTCTAGATATCGACAGGAATAATGCATCGTAATTACAGTAGTTCGCTGAGGCAGCATAACATGCGTCCTCACAGCGTTGTTCCTAGCGCTGCTCGTCTAAGAGGCTTCGAAGAAGACCTACGCTTGGAAGGCTCTCAGTTCGCGACTATATTGTCGATTCTCTACATTGGCTACATCTTGATGCAGATACCCTCGTGCGTTTCTGTGTGTTCGACATGATAGGAGAGATTTCATCACTCTTTAGAAACATGTTCTTGAATTACTTTGGAAAACCATCAAAATACTTGCCCTATTGCATGGTTGTCTGGGGTGGACTTTCGATGTGCACAGGTACGCAACGATTTGGACTATTCGTGGCCACCGCTTTCAATCGCTTCCTACAACAGGTTTTGCAACGAGGTCTGTCATTTCCCAGCCAATTCAATGGCCATATATCCCGGTGAACATGAACATGTAGCTATATTGGCGTTCTTTGTATGCGGTTTCTCCTCGGCTTCGTGGAAGCGGCATTTTTCCCTGGGGCCTTGGTGCGTATCCTTACCACAAGACTGCATGCCCCACCCGAATCCTAATCAATCCATTAGCTACTTCTTTCGAAATGGTACAAAAGGAATGAATTGTCTCAACGGACAGCTTTTCTGTCGAGCGGGGTTCTTCTTAGCAATGCTTTTGGTTCCCTGATAGCCTCAGGTATTCTGGATGTGATGGACGGTGTTTTGGGATTCTCTGCCTGGCGGTAAGTTAACTTTTCTTACTGGAAAGTATGGGAGGATTCACTGTTCTCCTTTTTAGATGGCTTTTTTTCATTGAAGGGATGATTACAATTCTGGTAGCCTTGTTGTCTATTTTCATCCTTCCGGACTTCCCTGAAAATTCTTCCAACTGGCTCTCGCCATCTGAGAAGGCTGTGGCTCTGGAACGCATGACAGAAGATATTGGACTCGAGGAAGATTGTACCTTGGGCAACCCCATTGAATCGAAGGCACTTCATGGATGGTGGCCCGGTTTGCGTTTGGCTGTTGGAGACTGGAAAGTGTGGTGGCTTTCCGTGACGTTGACCTGTATGACAATATCTCTATCTTTCAACGCATACTTCCCAACTCTTTCTGGCACTATGGGATATGGTCCAAATATAACTCTCCTACTATGTGTCCCTCCATGGTTATTTGCTACAGGTGTTGCTCTTGCCCTTTCATGGTTTATTTCCCTGTAAAGAATTTGATATTCAAGTTTGACTTCATTTTCACGTAGGCATTCTGACAAAACCGAAGAGAGGTTCAGACATATTTCTTCGTCCCTGTTTCTTGGTATCGTTGGATTTTTTCTCGCCTTGTCAACGATGAACACGGTAATCCGTTATCTATCACTGTGCGTCGAATCTATCCTATCATTTGCCTGTTCATCCAATTCTATGTCAAGGTTCCTTATGGCCCAGTCCTACGCGGGTTTTATATGTTTCTTGGCCTGGGCCAGTGGTTCTGTGTCACAACCACCGGCGAAGCGCCCTGTTGCGCTTGCATTGATTAATTGCATTTCCCAACTTGGTAACGTTATGGGCTCGTATGTCCTCTCATAACCTATCATCGGTGTGGCGTTACTGAAAATGCACCTTCTAGTTACGTCTGGCCATCATCCTGGGGTCCCACATATAATACCTCCTACTCTATTTGCATTTCCATGGCAGTGCTAAGCATGGCGATGTGTTTAATTTTCCGGTGCCACCTTGCTTGGCTCAATCACAGGTCGGAGAAATTGGAAGCAGAACTTGGCCTTGGAAAACGATACCGATATATGCTGTGAAATTGCTTTAAATTCATCCCAACCCATGTCTTAAGCATAGAGGAGCAAACCCAAGTGTCGGAGAGGGATCAAAGGTGGCAAGTTGAATTGTCGGCAGAACCTGAGCTTGGATGTCACGCATTTTTCCGAAGTGGGAGAGCTTCGGGAAATTCCCTGCGACTGGATATGATATACACAGGCCTCACATTACACTGAAAAACTGTTTACTATCATAGTTGACTCTCACTGCTAACATTGCCCCACACTTGACGATGAACGCTGCTACTTCCAGATCCATCACAGACTGGAGTTTCACCCAAATCGGAGGCGGTGAAGGTACGAAAGATGGCGAATGGTTGCAAGTGTCTTCGTTTCCAACCACTGTACATGTCGAACTCTTGAAGATGAAAAGAATACCCGATCCCGTCCGTTTCCTTCCTTTGGACTTGTACGATTTCATGACCGAAAAATCCTTTTCTTTAGTTTGTGGGTCTCCACGAGTGGGATGTTCAATGTAAATCAAATGCATTTATTTCTGATTGAGACAGCCTAACATACCATAGGGATTGGAGAGAAAGAATGGGCATTCAAGACAATTCTGAATATAACAGAGGAGGACCTTGCTTCCGCGAATCTTGACCTTGTTTTTGATGGTTTGGACACTTTCGCATCTGTAAAGCTGGTATGTGAACACCTAGAACAATTGAAGATGGCTTGAAAGTTTCACTAGAACGGCGTAGTCATCCTGCAGTATATGTTTTTTGATGTTATGTCTTGCACCCGCGTTGACAATTGCTCGGCCAGGACTGATAACCAATTTGTTGGTCATAGGGTACCAGTCAAGAACAAACTCCTACTAGGGACCAATGAGCTGTACCTTCACTTCGAAAGCGCGTTTTTGAAAGGGAGAGATATCGAGAAGGCTCATAAAAAATACGCACTCTGGAACGGCGATTCCAGCCGCCTTCATGTTCGCAAGGCTCAATACAAGTTAGGATCATTTCTTCCCAACCATCATGGCTACTTCTCACTCTACACTCTCCAGTTATGGCTGGGATTGGGGTAAGAGATTTAGTCAAAATGGTCTGACATTATCCAGAGCATGATCTTTGTTGAATCTAGGTCCGGTTTTAATGACCATTGGCCCATGGAGGCCCATTTCCCTTGAGTTTTATCAAAACCGCATCATAGAGTCAGATGTCAGGAGCGAAATTTCCGAATCTCTCGATGTTAAGCTTTCGGGTGCATTTACATTTTCCGAGAAAACTGCAGGATTCTTTTCTTTTCTTCTCAAGCGACCAGATGGATCCTTGGAAGTCTCGGCGAATAAACTACCTGTCAACGAAGGAGGGCACGCCAAGGTTGATTTTGAATGGCGGACCGGGCAATTGGAGCTCTGGTACCCTGTTGGATATGGCGCACAACCTCTGTACACAGTTGAAGTTGAACTGACCGATCAAGTAAGGCGGTATCAATCCTACTAAGTTGCTATTGATTGTTTTTTTCCTTCGAGGATGGCAATGTGCTCGATGCAAGGACCAACAAGGTTGCTTTCAGACGTGCCCTCGTCATTCAAGACAAGTTAATTGACCAGGAGGGGCTAACATTCCTCTTCGAAATCAACAATGTGCGAATCTTTTGTGGTGGCGAGTAACATCCGTGCCTTGATTTGATATTTGTCTCATACCTCATACTAGGTTCCAACTGGATTCCGGCAGACTCTTTCCTGACGACGTAGGCGACTGGATTGAATTCCTGGTCTTACATATATCTGATTTTCTCAATAGGATGACTCCCGAGAGGTACCGGGCTTGGTTGCAGCTTCTTGTTGACGGAAACCAAAATATGATTCGTGTCTGGGGTGGTGGTACTTACGAACGTGACGAATTTTATCAGATTTGCGATGGTATTTAAAGTTTATGGATTCCCCTGGGCTCAAAGGCTAATTGCCCTTTCTTTCCAATTAGAACTCGGAAGTTTGTATTGTGTTATTTTATTGACTGAACTCATATGGATCTAATGTCAGTCTTGGTGTGGCAGGATTTCATGTTTGGATGTGGACAGGTGTGAGGGTTAACTTGTGGAGTTTGATCTCGTTGACCAGTTCATTTTTCAGTACCCTGCTTATGATTCTTTTGTGGATTCCATTCGCGAAGAAGCCATTCAGAACGTTAAGAGGATCCGTCACCATCCATCTGTGGTAATTTTTGGTGTGTAAAACCTGCCTTTTGCTGTTCTTTTTTTAATCAGGATTTTGGACCGAAATAGCCGGAAATAACGAAGGTATTCTCTTTTTGTGTCTCGTTTCAGTACTGTGGTGACTGGTTTCCATCCTAGACTACCAAATTGCTGAATCACTCAAACTTGAACTTGACTATTCCGATGAACATTCCGATTTCCGCAAGACGAATTTCCCGGCTCGTTACATTTACGAGCGTATCCTTCCAGCTGTTGTTGAAGAACATTCTAGCATTTATTATCACCGGGGGTCACCTTACAGTGGTCATGGCCAGCCGACTACTGATCAAACCCTCGGAGATTTGCACCAATGTCAGTCGAGTGTTTATGATTGCTCTTTGTCAACCTAGTTTCTTGAATTAGGGAATGTTTGGCATGGGTCTCAAGAGTCGTGGCACAACTGGGATATCCTCGCTGGTCGCTTTGTTTCCGAATTCGGCATGTAAGAACAGGGTTTTCTGAATAAATATACAGCCCTTGGCTTACCTGTTAATCAGGCAGGGATACCCTAACATCAGAACTGTGGACCACTGGATCGGTGGGAATAAGGCCGAGCGTTTTCCTCAATCGAGGTAAAATATACATGTCACAGAGATAAAGACTTTGGTTCTAGCAAACTAACACTCATAACGTAGGTGGAATACGAACCACAATAAAGCAGATGGTTTTGAACGTCGTCTCGAGGTTCCTTTGGGCTTCTTCCTGCAATAAGCGTTGACTCATAAATCTCTTATAGCTCTACCTGATGGAGAACTTCAAGCACACATTTGACATGGACAGGTTGGATTTTCATTCTTTCATCTCAGTAATTTCTGGCTAAAGTTGCCATATGCATAGCTACGTATTTTACACTCAAGTTATGCAAGCTGAAACACTGGCAGCTGCCTACCGTTTGTGGCGACGAAATTGGCGCGGAAAAGGAAGGGAATATACAGCAGGTGCTCTGGTTTGGCAGGTAAGGAATTTCAATTTCATTTGTTGGGTCTATTAACCTTTTTATTTTTCCCTTTTTTGCTCAGATCAATGACTGCTGGCCAGTGACATCCTGGGCTATCGTTGATTATTTCCTGCGACCAAAGCCCGCATACTACACTGTGGCGAGGGAACTTCGCCCTTTCACCGTTGGTATGACAAGGCAAGACAAGCAGACATTTGCAAATGACCGCTCAGCGGTAGATTTCGTGATCGAAGCGGTATTGGAAATCTGGGGCACAAATAGCACTCTTGTTGACAAGACCGCTACTCTGGAGGTTACATTTTTCGACCTGGAATCGGACTGGATGGATAAATGGCAGAAGGAAGTTGTGCTCGCTGCGAACTCAAGCACCGAGCTTTACAAAGGCCACGTTACTGGGCAACCCATTAAGAAAAAGCAGAGTGACGTCTCCAAAGTCATTATTATTTCTGCGCGGATCCTTGATGGACAGACCGTTCTAGGTCGATACTCGAACTGGTAAGAGAGACCAATGGTACCATTTGTGGTTACTAATTTTCGGAATTAGGCCCGAACCTTTCAAATTTATCAACTTCCCACCAGTTACAGATTTAGGACTGAAGGTGGACGTCGGGTCTGATGGCGAAACCATCATGTTATCGACGAAGAAGCCTATCAAGGGAATAGTGCTAGACGTTGATGGGGAGTATCTCAGGTTCAGCGACCAGGCTATCGATCTCGTTCCTGATGACCCGCAGATCGTCAAGGCTGTTGGCTTGGGCGGAAGACCGGTCAAGATTCGGTTCATGGGAGACGGTACTGCATGAACGCCTGGCTGATGGAAGAATTGGTTTCATCTGGGCCCGCAGAACATTGTTTCATGGTAAGTATGTTGTATTAATTATGAACCAATGTATGTGATATGTATGCAAAAGTCTATAGGAAAGGATATTATGCTACTTTGGAGCTACTTCTTGAGGATGGGAAAGCAGCTTCTAGTTGACAATTCCTATCTGATCGTTTTTCTATTTCTGCAACACAATTCAAAAACGTCAGCTGGGGATGTATCGATCTGAGCTTTAGGGTGACGATACACTACAGGATGGAGTTACAAATATTGGCATCATCCTTGGTGAACTTCTGGTAGAATATCCATACGGAGAACTGAACCACCTGGATTGCAAATCCATTTTTGAACCAACAATGACACATGGAATATCTTGTTTCCCACAAAAATTGATCATAAAAAATTTGTATCATGTTGAAGGAATTTCGGGAATTGACAGAGTAGATAAGAACATATCCATGGATTCCAATAACATGTTTGAGCTGAGGAGAGAGTGAGTATTCATCCTGGAAATCAATGTTAGTTGAAATCGTCAGAAGACGTCGTACGAACAGTCGAATACAGACCAACGGAACGGGAGCCCAAGACAACGATTTTCCTCTTTTTAAAGGTATTGGCCACAGCCATTGTCCTACAGATTGTGGGGGGCAGAAGGGAGGGGTTACTCGTTTCCTCAATGTGCCCGGTGTCTTTATGGAAGCTATTTCACCGATAAAAAAAAAGTCGCGCTTTTTAAGTAGAACCATGTTGCTGGGATTCATTCTGTCATGTCTGGTGACCATGAGAGCTTGTACATCTATGTACGCGTCCTACGCGTCCGCGGGAGAGGGAACAGGGTCACGTGGTGAACTTTCTGAACGCGTTTATGGTAATTTGGGTTTCTTCCATCTCAACCATGTCCACGCCCAACGATTCTCCCGCTGCAACGCCCATACAACCCCTCCATAACCCATCTTTGGCTGCTCAGGTTGTTGTACCTCAAGCACCCCTCGGTAACGTCGCAAATCAGGCACCAGGCATGGGGGCCAAAGCACTTCTCACAAAGAAGTTGGCAAAGAGCCAGTCAGTGGCTCCTCGCACGCGCTTCCTTATTCCCACTGATCTTCTCCTACAGCAACCACACATATGTCTCCCCAACTGATAACCTGGTCACTCCAGTCACCCAGAAACTCAATGCGGCAAAGAAAAAACATTTCACCAAGTTCGTTTCTCAAGTCTCCCAAATCAACATTGCTTTTAATATCTGCCCAGGTCGACCAAACCGGTGCAACTCTTCTCTCCTGCCAGAGAGAACCACGAATCTAGCGAGGGTAAAGAAGATACTGACAAAGCAGTCTTACTGGAAGAGTCACCTTCAACGGATAAAATAGAGGTCGATGACGAGAATCCGTTCTAGATCACGATTTTCACCCCCTGGCTGGACCCATATCCGGTATCTCTGGACGATACTGGCTATATACACTATCCGATACTCTGATTCGTTCGCTTTGCAATGTGCTGTAAATCTCCTCTGTACTACCCATGTACTTCTTCTGGGAACATTTTCCCACGACTATTTATTCCATGGGCCGCGTGTCCACTTGCTCTCAATAAACTAACACTCACTGTATATGGAAAACTTGTCTGGATCAACTCCCCCTTTCCCTGTTCTTGATACTCTTAGGATTCTTGTTGGTGAACAAGTGGACGAAGATCTACTTGGAGGACAATTGTCTTCACAGTAGGTTATTGGTCCTGTTTTCTCTTCGATGCTGATTTCATCCAGGGAAGTTCAAAAACTCCTTGCCGGCCTTCCAAGAATCCAGGACAAGGAACTCGTGGATATTGGAGAAAGCGGTGCATATTTCAAATCTTCTTCGATTAATTACCATCTGAAGGTTACTTATTATGATCTTGGATTCCCCCAGATTCAAGTTGTTCAATCTGTTTCACGCCTTATCTCACAATCCTTACGGAGGAAGAAATGGCGCTAGCTATGGACTCTCCTGCTCGCCCATCTGAAGAGTTGGGTGTGACCAAACTTTCTCAGCCATGGCAATGTGGCCATCTGTTTTGTCGCCGAGAGTGAGGTTATGACTTGAATTATCATACTCGATAGATCTAACAGGCACTCATAGTATCACAAAATGGATTACAAGTGGTGTAGGTCTAATCAAAAGGATGTGCTGGAGGATACGATTGACCGGTCTCACAGCACGCCTCATGCCCCATGTGCCGACAACTATTGGTTGAAGAGATAAACGAGAGAGGATCTGTCTCAGAAGATATCGTAGCAGCTGAGGCAAGAGCCCAAGAGCGTGACCATGCCTCTGCTTTTCTTGACGCGCATATGTGGGACATGGAGACCCTGTTGCGTGAAAGCGGTGTCGACCCGCCAGAAACCCTTACCCCAATCAACCTTAGCCAATATTCTCCTGCGAATTCGACGCAACGCGAAAACCACCGACACGAATTTTCTGGCATGTACTCATAATTTATAAATTAATACCTACAGAACTTCGCCATGAACATCTTTGTCGTGATATCACACAATGTGCAGTACCAGTAGTTAAAGAAGGACAGCAAGATCTGGTGCAGTGCTGTTCGTCCGGTGAGCTCAAGCTGCATGTTGGCCGGTTATTCAATGCACAGTTTGAACCACCGTGACCGTGGTAGTGGCCAATGAAAGCCTGTACAGTCGTGCCATTCATAGTACTCAATGTTTACTAGCGTGTCTTCTTCGACGTCTATCGGCCCCTACGCATTTTGGCAGACGACAAATTGTGTCCACCACATCCTATCCAAGTGATGTCTTGACCCCTGAAGCTTGCGTCGAGGCTTGCCATTGCTGGGCACGGATGTCAAAACCCTCATCGTTCTTGAAGTTTCACACATCTATCAACGCCGATTTTCAATGCCGATTTAGTGGTTCTACTGTACTAAATCGACCAACTCTTCAAAAAATTTTGATTTTTTGGTCACCGAGATGGCCGAAATTTTTTCTTTTGATTTAAGACGAATAAGAAAAAACACCCTGGTTTTTCTGTGTGACGTGTGACTGAAGAGTTGGTCGATTTTGTACAGTATTCTCATTTACAGCTATCTGCAAGCTATCTGCAAAACCGTAGACGTTTTGAAAATTTCGGATGTGCGCCTTTTGTTTGTAGTAAACAGCCGTAATAGGTAGAACGACCCTATTATGATGTCAGTACCTGTGGAGCGCGCCGCAGCGCCTTCAAAAAATTAAACGTAAAGCGACGAGGACAACCAACTAGCCAACGAAGTGGAGCAACGAGGGCAACCGTTACATCATTACTTGGCTGGTAGCAACCATATCAGGTTGTTTACTACAAACAAAGGCGTACATCTCGGAAATTTCAAAACGTCTACGGTTTTGCAGATAGCTGTAAAACGGGCCAAAACAACGAATCTACTCTACGATTATTCAAGATGCTTTGTAAGTTCCGCTGATGGCTGTAATGTGTGCCCGATTGAGATTTCCCCGACTCCATACCGGGATACGAGATCCTAATACTAATAGTAGCAGCCTGCAGACCCCTCACTCGTCTCCTAAAACGGACCTAATGACAATTGATCGACACCAGACTCTCACGCCGAATCAAGGCAAGCAGCAACTTCAAGGTTTGGAAATAAATAAATTGAATCGGAGGGCTGTCCGTCGTTATGCTTAACTAAGGGGTTAGCGCTCTAGCTCAGGCTTGTAACACCAGGTTGAACGGCTTGACCCCATCTACTACAACATCGTCCAGATGAGTTTGTGGTCAACAAGAAGAGAAGTAAAAGCTCTCAGTGGACTGCAATACAGTTGATCGAGGAAGCATGAGAAAGCAGAGCGCCCATTGGAGGACACTCAGCGACGTGGTTAGCAATTTCTTTCGTTTCAAATGGTAACTGATCTGGTCACGTGCAGAGGTAAGTAACTTGGATGGAATCTGAGCAGGTATAGCTGGTGAGTCGTGACTTGATGGGAAGGAGTCTGATACATATGGGCAAGGAGAACCTGCTCCGCCTTGCGATTATAGGGTCAGCACATTTGATGGCTAAGAACAAGGGTTAGTCGGACAAAGACAGAGATGTTTCGTCGCTATGATCCTCGCCTCGTCTAACACTACTGAGTATAGGTGTCTTTCCCTCATCATTTCTCTGTGAAGTTTAAAGTAAATTTCGACAATTATGTGGAGGAATATGTCCAGCTATTCTTCGATAAATTTAAGCGAGAATGAGGGCGGTATTACTACATTTCCAAGCCTTCACTGAGTCTGATATGTAGAAGTCCGGTATTGTCCCAGAATGGTATAGAATACTGTGTGATTAACTCTTGCGGAAAATTTTAAATAGGTTCCGTTTGACGAAGTAGAAGAGACACTAGGATCATGTTGTTAACAGGACATCCAAATCATTGAAACAAGAACGCACCCCGGTAAACCGAATCGCTGACAACGCAAATGTTGAATACAAGATAAAACTAAAGTAGGTATTTTGTTTCTTGTGCAATTTTTCCTGGTCAGCACTGGCATCTGTGCTTGCAAGCCCATTGACGTTCTCGATGGCGATAGCCAATGTGGCATTCGTTAGCATCCAGATGGATACCAACCGCGTGCGGAAAGTCTTGTTCTGGTCATCCAGGTTGGGCTTCTCAGGAACCTCCTTCTGGTTGATCTTGGTTATGGCACGCGTAACAGTCTCCTTGAAGGCAGCATCGACATCGGCCTGCACTTGGGTCTTGTCTTCGACAACAGCAACATCTGCATCTTTCGATTTGGAAGATGAAATGGAGGGCAGGGCATCCGCTTTGTCACTTCCTTTAGTGCCCCACGAGACCTGAAATACAATTTTAGAGAGATTGACAAGGCAAATAGCATGGGAGCCCTACATCGTGTAGATTACAAAATGCATAAACATTGAGGACGTTGGTAAAGCTGGGCGCAAGACAAAGATATTGAAGAAAGCTTGAGAACATGTGCCATGGGTCGCGCTGGAGCAGTTTATAGAAATATCAACCAAAGAAGAAAAAAACTGAATCAAAAACACTACGCTTACGTATAGGAACGAAGATACGAAGTATATACCTAAATTACAGGCGTTAACGTTGTTGCTTCTTCTTTCAATGTTACTCACCAAATGTGGAAACCATAGCCGCTATCAAAGGCCCGACAGGTGGCTTGAAGATCGCCATAAAGTTTCCCGCAAGGTCGACTTCCTGAACCACCGTCAATGACAACTGTGGAGATAACAAAAGAGATCACGAACTTGGAAGGATTTGACAGTTAACCAGATCGAGCACACAAAAAGATATACAGAAAGGAAGGCATAGACCCTGCCATAAAATGAGTATAGGTAAGAGCAATGAAGCCCGAATTTACGAACCAGAGGGTGATAGCGTATGGCAATCTTTCACCCTTCGGACGGTTACCTAGGGCCAGAATGAACTGAAGCGCCAGGAATGAGAGGTAGATCCATTTGAAAGCCAAGTTAATCCAGTGAGTCTGTAAGATGAAGGTTGGTTGAGAATTTGAATCTTTCCCAGTCATTATGTACTCACAACTTCCAGGGTGCCAAAAAGATACGTCCCCTGCTCCGGGAGGAGGTCAATGATGATGCTGAAGGTGAGCCAGAGATTTGCCAGTGCAAACCAGGAGAACACAAGAGAGAAGAAATTGTACTGGGATATATGTTGAATATACATTGTGGCAAACTTCGAAAATGCGCACCAGTGCTTGAATGTGAAGGAAGATCATGCGAATAAAACCATGGCCAGATCTGTAAAAGGCGAAGAAGTGGACGAGGGCATACTGTTTGATATATGATATGGACTGAGGTGGAAGAAAAAAAAGCTCTGAGAACATACCACTGAAGCCGCAAATGAACCATTGAGCCATCGTCGGCGTTGGCCAATCAATTCTACTGCGGTTTCGGGGACATCTGTTTCTGCCTTGCTTGGCTTGACATAAGTCAAAGTCCAGCGATCACCTGCCTTTGCAACGAGCTCAAAACAGAGAATGCGATCCTCAGCTGCAACAACAGACATCATGAAGATATGAAAAACCCAGGACGATAAAAGCACAAACCCAGGAACATGTTCTTGGTAAAAATATTCATTCCATAAATACCCTTTTGTCCCAGGCGATCTGCCAAGGAGTGATCTCCGTGGAAGTACTGCTCCAAAGGCCGTCCCAAAATTGCGCGAAATCGATAAGCCGAGAATGCACCAGGCAGTACAGACACATAGCCAAAACTACTCTCCAGGGGTTTGTCTGCCGAATTCCTTGAGTGAATTGGATCTCGCGGAAAAATAAAACTCACCCAAGATATTTGACATCTTGTATTCGAAATTTTGGGCCGCAACAAGGGGATTCAGTAATTTCTTGCCACCCTTGATCATAGCGTGAATTTCACCTATTACATATCAGCAATGTATTCAATCATAACCAATATCAGATAAAATAATTACCACAGCATCCACCAAGGTTGACATTGTTGTAGAAAGCATCCCAAAGATGATAAATTGACTTGTGGCCAGGTTTAGTACCTGCGTCGATAAGAACACAAATCTCTGGCTGTAGATAACGAGAAATTAGCAAGATGGGGTAAATTATATGGTTCACTGACATTGAGTTGTTTCCCAATTGCATTGAAGAGCCATCGATGGGAATTGATTTTTTTTTGGTTTTTTGCCTTGAGAACAAGAATGATCTGGACTGGGACTAAATTATTTGCATCATCAGGTCGTGGCAAAACGAGTTGAGGCGTGGCGTCAACGGAAAGCTGAGTAGTATACTGATCGAGAAGACGTCAGAGTTTTGATTTATTTTTTCTTGGTGAACATGTGAGAACCAACCTCAAAGATGTGGGCAACGGTATCTTTTTCATCAACCTGCTTTTTCATCACGCCATCTTGATAGAGTCCGATTGTCGCCAGGACATCGAGAACACTCTTGTCCATGGGTTCAAGTCCATCGACTATAAGCGCAACTGTGATTTTTTTCCAGCCTGGGTTACCTTCTTCTGCGCTTCGACGCCAAAATTTGGATTGCTTCGTTTTACAGATGTCACGAATGTTGAGCATAACGCCGTGGAGAGTTCGCGCATACAGCGTTTTGTCTTCATTGTATGATGTCACGGCAATCAAAATTTCGGTGTCGCGATTATAGATCTTTGTCCGTAGAGACCACCCATTGGCCTCAGTGAATTCATCTGGGTCGCATGTGGCGGCTGTATACCTCATATGCCTAGGATAGTCATCAGCCTCTTAATACTCATGTCCTGCGAAAGATGGCTTACGAGAATTCAGTGGTATTTGTGGAAGACCACTTCGATTCTATTGCAGAAAATACTGGTGTCGGAACAGGGTATTCTGCAATGAAATTTCCGTGAGTGAGCTTGACCTTGCGGGTTACGCCACGTTTGATGGTTTGTCTCCGTCTCCACGCATTGTCAATGCCGTTTGTAGAAGTTGAGACTGTTGATTGAGGCCTTGCATACGGATCCCCATAAGTAAGCGGATCTACTGGACTGCAAAGGCGTGAGGCTGAGACAAAAAGCAGGAAATTGAAGAGCACGGCTTACGCGGGAGGGTAGAAACCACCAGTGAAGTTCTGGCCAACATTTAAAGGTTGTTTTTCGACATCGTCGTCATATATGTCAAGGGCTTCGTGAGAGACATGCGTTGTGCTGTCGTATGGTCGAGGCATCGAGGGTACGCCAAGAGAATCAGGTTCACTGAAATGAGTTTGACGAGGACGGTCTGCGAATGGGTCATCAAAGGGTTCCCTCCCTGAGGGTGACGGGGTATGGTTGTCAGTCATTTGGCAGTGATGAACGAGGATGAAAGGACGAGTACAACCAACAGACAGAAGTTGGCCCGCTGTAAATTGCAAGGCAATGCCATCACGTGCGATTTCCCCACAAAGGTCAGTTGGCGCCGTGCCTCCTTACTTGCATGAGGCTCATCGCATCGTTCAGCGTACTGCACAGCCAAAATCGTAGGGAAGCCCTGTGATATAAATCTCATTTCTCCTTTCCAACATATCAACACGCGTTTCTCTCAACTAAATCTTGGCTAAATGAAAGGATTTCAACCTGCAGGCTGCGGGTCATAACCCCCGTATCGAGAAATATCATTCAAATTATAAGTAGCAACTGAACCCGACCTTCAGTTTTCCATCAATCCCCACTTGGCCAAGAAGAGACGAGTTATGCTAAGTCTTCACATGTTTCCTTTCTGGCATCACCGGTACTCAGTTGCCGACCTGGTAACTTTCTATTCGACATCCACTACCCTTGACCCCACCAATTCACAGCGTCAGTCATATACCTATTATTCTCTACCGGTACGTCAACTCATCTTCTGAGTTAAACTTGAGCTTGAATATGCACCCAGATATGCCTTTTAAAATTGACATTACATAAAGGGGGTTATATACGATAACGTTAATGTATAGGTCTCTAATCCACCTTGGACGTTACACACCCTTATAACTGCCTCATTGTTTGCCATGCCTCACTGTTTGCCCCAGGTTTCCCCTACATTACGGAACGATTAGAGATGGATGATCTACCGCCGCATCATTCCAATCCTTGCAATTGGAAGCGACAGGTGATACAAGGTTCGTGACATCGCGTCTTATTCTTTTTCACTCACCCCTCGATGGAGCGCAGCTTGACGTTCTCGACAGAAGGTTTCCTCCTTCAAAGGGATGTGGCACATTGTTCCCCAAGTGGAAGAATGGCGAAAACACTGATACCGGTTACTGGTGGCTCTTAACCGCGAAGAATTCACCTGGGGAATTCATGGATCTGCGCAAGGGGGTGGCGGAACGTGGATCCCGAACCAAGGGTTGGGGGGGGGGGGGTCCGGCCGAAGGCCGAAAAAAAAAATAGTGACCACCCCAATTTTGATGGAGAAAGTGGGCATTGACGTGCCCAAAGGAACATCGGGACGGTTCTTGGAGTTCAAGATGTGTTTGAGTAGCCATAGTTACTTTCTTGCAGTGAAGATGGCAAAGCAACGGTAAAGAATTATAAAACATAATATATAGTACAGATTGGCACTACATAAATTACATGTAAAATTCATAGTTACTCGCCGACTGCAGGAATAAAAGCCAATTCATGGCAGACAGCAAAATTTGACTGAAACTAATGAATACGAGCCTGAGGACAGGACAATGGCCGACGAAACTCAGGACAAGCTTGAAAAAGGACCCAGGTTGATGGGGGCCCGGGAGTGATTCAATACCGAAATAACAACTGAATAAAAAAACAGGGGACCCAAGTGATGAGGTTTTGCGAACTCACGTCTCACGAGCAGTGTTCAGATAGGTGCTCGTAAATGGACATACTCTAGCCGCAAATCTAACTCCACAAAGTGCTGTTGATAGAATATCATCCATAGGAATGTAATTTCGTTAAGAACTATGTTTCAGCTTCAAAAAACATCACCAAAAACATATACGTGGAAAAAACATATCGTATTAGGAAGGTAGAGGAGGGGTCAGCCAGGGCTCTGAAAAAGAAAAAGCGAGTGTTGGTCTCTTTTCCACGTTCCGCCACCCCCTTGGATGCTTCGTTGCCATTTCCCTCGATTATTAGGCTTCTTCAGTAGGCTGGCAACCACAACCGTGAAAGTGTACAGCGCCTAACCAAGCCATTGGCACTTAAAATATGTTGTATAACCTTCTACCGACGTGTGCCGACGTGGACAAACCATCCACCATCTTTCAAGAATATATTGTGAATAATATACACCGAGATTCTCCGAGCCTTGCTGGTCTCATGAAAAGATCTGGCTCTGGGGCTCCGGTATGCGTTCATATACAAGCCATATCCTTTTGTATTGTGTAAAAATTAAGTTGACCTTCTTGGTCCATAGATACTTTGACAACGGTCTGCAAAAGCCGCAATCATGAGTTTGGAAATTTGTCCAAAAAATGTTGAGGAAACTCCCGCATGAAGGGGGTTTGAGAACTCGTAGGTCAAATCAAAGGAGACCAATGTTGGGCCAGGCGCGTCGCTCGTGTGTCCATCTGTTGAGGTTGTAGAAGCTGTTGAGGCAGCATTTTGGAAACTCCATGTTGTGGACAAGGCTTTGAATAACGGTGTTGAAGACGATGCGACGGCCTGGAGGAGGAAAGGGGGGAAATCGAAACATGCACGTAAATTCGACTGAACCTGTTGAAATTACCTGCACCGATTTGAAGGGGACACAAGTTACTCTGCTGACATAGCTTTCCTTGAAGGCCAGGAACCCAACTGTCAATTCCGCCTCGACCTCCGTTTTTTCTTGCATAGCCTTCTCCAAAGCGAAGCTTGCTATTCGTGAACCAGTACAAAACGGTATGAATTGAGGATATGATGCCACATCAGCGACGATAGCATATAACTCTTTTTTCTTGTAACTGCCATCTGTCTTTGAAAAAGCTCACTGGTGAAAGGGAATGACGCACGGAAAGATCCTCTCTTCATGATAATTTTGCCTCTTCGATTCAAATCCTGGAAAGGATGGAAGGGTTGGAAACGAAAAAAGTGACCGTCGGTAGTAAGGACCCATCGAGGGTAAGTGTCTTCGTGTTGACCGTGAAAGCAACATGGTGTGCACCAAGACTAGGTGTCCATAATCCCGCTCAGATGGGTGACATATTGCTATTTGCAATGAAGTTGGTGGTGGTCACACTTCGTTACATGTGGGCAATCTTCCTAAAGTTCCGAACGAACTATCTCGTGAACCACTGGGCATAGAACGATAAAAATTAGTGCCCTGAAATTGTTTCGATGAGTAGATGTCCAGCTTTACACCCATCTGCAAAACCGTAGACGTTTTGAAAAATTTCGGATGCGCGCCTTTTGTTTGTAGTAATTATGTAAATCTCAGAGCATTATTTAATTTTTATCAGAGTGGTTCACGAGATAGTTCGTTCGGAACTTTGGATTGTCCGCGTGTCACGAAATGTGACCACCGCCAAAATACCCGTATAATCTCACTTGACAAACCAACGATGTCGCAAAATATAAATTATTGCCGTGACATTCACTACATGGATTGCATAACACAAATGACTTATTACTGCTTAGAACAATACTTATGGCACCCAACTCGACCGACAATTTAGCTCACAAATTCAGCGACCTCAGGACATTCGCGCGCAATCTGAAAGTCGAGGCATAAGGAGGCCGGAGATAAAACCAATGGCTGAAAACTTACGTGACCTTCCTGCTGACACTTATAACAAGTCTTGTTCTTATTGATATTTGCCGCAGCTGGTCCTGTTGGAATATTTTCGTTCAGGCCAGTGCCGGGGGCGGCAAGACAATCCCTTGGTAGATAACATTTGAGCAAGAGCCGTTAAGGAACGGGGAGAAATATAGCTTTACCTCGCGAGGTGATTGGGGCCACCGCACCGATAACACTTGACAGGGGGAAGGGTCGACGTGTTCAATGCACGACCCGGGGGTGGTGCCCGAGACGCAAATGCACCAGCGCCAGTTCCAGGAGCATTCTGACAGTTACGAGCAAAGTGCCCAAAGCGTCCGCAATTCTGAATACTTCTCAAAAATGGCCGTGCAAGAGAGATAGAATAAAATACACACATAACATTTCTGGTTACCACCCTGCTGAACCCTCAAGCTAGGACATTCCGCTGCGAAGTCTATAAGCTATTGCGCCACTACTATGAGGATGGTTAAAGCGGACCTTGAATATGGCCAACGCCTCCACAAGAGTAACACTGTTTGGCAGAGACGGTCCTTGGGGATGGGCAGGCGGATGATTCATGCCCTGGTTGCCGGCAGTTGTAGCATAGACGCTGTTCGGATGAACAGTTCTCAGCGATGTGCCCCACTGAGTTGGCAGTAGAGTTGGCGAAGTTCGAAACATGAAAATCTACTACTACTCACAATTGCCACACTTGAAGCAGCCTTTCCTAGAAAATTGGTACGCCATGGTTAAGCTTCTTATCTATTTTGGGTTTGTAAGACAACATAACCACGGACGGCTTAAAATCTCACATCTCTTCTCCCACTTCCAACAGACCACTAACTACTCTGCCTCCTCCAAGTGACAAAGACGAAGTATATGGAGAAATGGAGAGGTGGCCGATGCAAAAGTACATCTTCCAATCGTTGATCTAGCAACAGATCTCACACAAATGCCGGCCCTGAAGCGATATAACATTATGTAATCACACAGCCTGCTTAACTCCTTCACGAGTACTTTTGACTATGTAGCTTACTGTATAATTTTTGAAGGAAGCAGAACCGTCTGGAGAGTCGGAGTCGGTTCCCCATTTGGTGTCGTTTTTGGACTGATCCCCAGTGGAATGAAGAGCACATATTACAATTAGTCTCGCGAGCCATCCGTTTTAGGAAATTCCTTCGAGTTTGATGATTTTGATGGGACAGGAATCTCCCCACCGTCCATCAAAACGACCATCAAAAGGTGAATTGCCTAATTAAGACGGATGGGCACGAGACTAATTACAATACTTAAGGTGGTTGTACGTTAGCAAGCTTTGAGTCTTACCGCATGGGAGTGGGGAATTTACTTGTTTGTACCGTTGCCCAGCACCCAAAATGGCAACGATCTCACTGATCGATCAAATGACTCTTGGTTGTTTTTCAACACTTTCTCTCAACACTCTCGACATCTCCTCTTTTCAGTGCTCACTGCTCTCCTCATATGTTTTTGAATTTCCTACTTCTATCAACTGAGTGCAGGCTCCGGTGTTCACAAATAGACGTTGAGACATGACACAAATTTTATCTTGATTGCTTCTAAAAATGGGTTTCGGTGATACTTATCCCTAGATAGCCGGTTCAAACTGCTGACTACTTACATATTTTTAGCATCACTGCGAGCCTAGCGTGAGCTCTGCAGCAGACAACCCTTATCTCAGACCTGTTATAAACCCTCAGCAAACCCC
>Ga0307509_10001796_pt1 | contig 35538 bp, 34 predicted proteins | sample 10_EM_MG_FD_202245 | JGI IMG/M metagenome (GOLD analysis project Ga0307509, IMG submission 202245) | Populus trichocarpa ectomycorrhiza microbial communities from riparian zone in the Pacific Northwest, United States - 10_EM | ecosystem: Host-associated > Plants > Roots > Unclassified | place...
CAAATATCTCATTGTGGATTTTCTACTCAACAAACGGCTCTGGGATAAGGCACGCATGATACTCGACTTCTGGGCACTCTCCATGTCCAATTTACTAAGGGCTAATTCTCATCCGCAATAGTCCTATGCTTTTATTCTAAAAAGATACAAAATCAGAAACAACAGAATGAATAAAAAATATTTTCTTTATCATGTTTTTCTTCCTATTTATTTTCTCCTTTTCCTCTATGTTTTTCACATCTTTGTTGCACTTTTTGTATCCGCCAAATTATGATTTTTCTTCTCTTTTGATTTTCTTTGATCAGTATTTAAAAGTTTTTCTTCCTTCTCGTATATTATTCTTCTTATTTTCTTCTACATACTTGTTTCACGTATTCAAAGTTGATTTTGTTTCCTGATCTGTTATTTCAAGTTCATCTTCTTTTCCTTTCTTCTCCCAGCCATTGGGTAGGGCCTTGTACTCCTAACCTCATGTGGGTCTCTATATGTGCTTGTCAGTATAGAAAGGTTTGGGGTTGTAGACTGACAACTAGCTTCGGCTTGTTCCCTTGCTCCTCTGAATGGCTCACTGGGTACTACTACCCAGGTAGTAGTACTCACACCTTTGCCTGATGTGGGCCTTATTTGCATCCTTTGGAGTTGCTCTGTTGTGTTGTTTCCTTCATCTCAGATGTCTTCTACCCTGTTGTAGCTGTCTTCTCACTTGTTGTGTACTTACTCCGGCTCTTCACTGTACTCGTACTGGCCTAGCCCTAGCTCAGGTCCCTAAACTAAATTTACTTGATTCCTAACCCTAAGTCACTAACTCTTGGTTGAAGATAGTGAATCGCCGCTTGGTCCAGAGTGCAGTGTCCAAGCCTCTTATGCCAAACAGGAACTGTTTCCGGCATTGGTTTGTTTGATGCAAGTCCCAGGTGAGCTATTTCGATCTTATTTTCATCTTGTAGGTAATACAAGTTTCCTTGTCTTCTTCCCTTCAAACAGTCTTGTTCCTTAGATATCGTACATATTGTCAATCCAAAGCTGACATGGTAACCAGCATCGATAAGCCGTCCAACGGATATAAGATTCCCACCTACTCAGGGTACAATGAGTACACCAGATAATACACGAGATCCGATTCCAATATCCCCCATTCCAATGGCTTCGATCAGGGATCCGTCGGCAATCTCTATTCCTCGGTGTGGAATCGCTTTGTAGGTACCACAAAGAAACATCTCCTTCCTATAGCACAAATGCTGACTTGCTCCTGAGTCGATTATCCAGTCCAGTCTACCCTGTGTTGTACTTGTACTTTCGGCGATAGTAAAAGCTAGGCCACTTTGCTCGCCCCGCGATTGTTGGTTGGCCTCCTTCAAGTCGTCTGACTTTTTCTGGTAACAATCCCTCTTCCAATGCCCATCCTTCTGGCAATAGAAACATTTACCTTTTCCTTTTGGTTTTCCCGCAGATTTGTTAAACCCAACAGCGTTTTCAGATGGTCCAAAACTAGAGGTATGTAGTGCCCTCATTCCGCCTCTTCCTGCACCATATCTACCCCCTCCTCGTCCAAGTGTCGGAACTCTGACAGTGAAAGCAGCTGCCGGCGAACTCTGCTGTCCACCTTGATACCCCTTTCCTGCTACCTGTCGGCGTGCAAAATCCTGTAGGAGCCCACCAGCAAAGGTATCGAATGACACTTCCTCTGCCCATGACTGGAGTACCATAATGATCGGTTTATAGGATTCTGGATGGCTGAGACTGAATAAAGTCACGAGTTCGTTGTTGTCCATACCCTTGCCCAATGTTGAAAGGCTCTCCACCTGATTGGCTAATTCTCTAAACTTGTTTAGATGTTCAGCCATGTCTTCTCCTTCTATCATGCGCAGTACCCAGAGTCGCTGCATGAGTACCATGCAGCCGCTTGCCCCTATTCCTTGGTGTACTACCTGTAAGTCATCCCATGCCTCCTTTGCTGTACTGCATTCCTGAATATGGGTAATTTGGGAGTCTTTAACATTCAGAGTCAGGATAGTAAATGCAGCATTGTCCCGTGCCACCTCTTTACTATTATTCTTATCAACCTCCTCTTCAATAGCTGTAAGCAATCCCTTCTCCTTAAGGATTCGTACAATTCTGAACTTCCAAGCTTGGTAGTTACTTTTGCCAGCAGCCATAGAACCATCAAGCTTTTCAATGGATTGGGTAAGGGAGGTTGTGGCTGCTGGAAGTGCGGTGGCAGGCTGTGTGGTTGAAGCTGATGAGGACATCGTGCTCGATATTTAGAGTATAGGCGAAGGCGGTATTGGTATCAGGGCAGGTACTTGAGGGGGCTGGTGTAGGGCGCTTTAGAGTGTGCAGACCGGGCTCATGACCTATTGTCTTGAGATCTGAATAGAGAGATAAACTGGTTCGCAGATGAGGAAGGAGAAAGAAGTCAAGGAGGAAATGTGTGTATATTGATCGGATGCGTATCGTACTTGCTTATTCTCTGAATCTATGGCCGGACAGAGAGTTTATATACAAGAAAGAAAAACAATTTGCATCCTCCTCTGATGTATCGATCTAACCAGAGATGCTACCGGAACAAGAGAGTTCCGGTCCCGTTCTTCGCTCTCTATTCCGAACTTCCATCGCATTTCTCTCCGATCCCTCCCGGCCATTCCTCCGAATTTGCACCATGATATACTAACTTAGTATACCCGTTCCTCCTGAAAGGTTTGTAACGCATGACAAAGGATACCACTAATGTACAAGTAACTAGATAGAAAAAAGTACAAGGAAAAAGGTTTTTCTGTTCGCAGTGATCACCAGTGAATTTCAACACAATCTAACTCCGAAGCTAAGAAGTCTATTCTAACATTTAATTATAGAGAATAAAGGAAAGAAAGTACAGAAAGGAACCGTAAGAAAATAACTACAAGAATAATATGCAAAGCCATTCTATGCCATGTGTTGTCTGAGGGATGTTCCACTGCCGGAGGCATTGGTGAGGGTGTTTGCGGCCGTTGCCGCTGGGGATCTTAGCCACTGATGAATCCCAGGGTGGCAGTGTGGGCACCAGAGCTTCAAGTTCGCGCGGGGGCTTAGAAGAAAGAAAAAAAAGAACGCGAGGTATAGGACGGAGGAGGTTTGGTGATCTGGTGATAACGCGGTCGTCTTTTTTTTATTTTTTTGTTAAATCCATGGTATTGTTTTTAGGTACATGTAAACCAAAGTAAACACTTCCCCCAGGCACAAACCGCTGCATACTGAGAAGACCCCATGGCAAAGAAAGCCCACCCCCTTCAGCCAAGGGAAAAACAAGTCATTCCAGGTCCCTCTGGTGTGGAACCAACTGCAAATCCCCAACCAAAAGGCACAAGACATGAATAACAACCCCAATATTAGGCAGGACACTTGCCCGACAACCTAGCCAGCAGAGGCAGAATACAACAAGAAAACCTTCCTGTACATCTCATGACATAAGAAAGACAAAAGAAAAAATTGTACTGCTACTCGCTTCCGAACCTTCATCATCTCGGGTGTAGGGCCGTCAGACAAACCCTTCCTCACTTTTGGTAGGATAGAGGAATCCTTTTCTTGTGAACAACCATATGCCAGCCCAAGCGCAAGGCATCAGGTAAAGGTGTAGTAAACAGTCGGCAGGGTGGTGGTGCAACCAGAGGTAGTGCAATACTAGCCGTACTGTGCCAAGAAAATCCAACCGAGTTGAAATATGGAGAAGGGTCAAACCCATGACAGACTGTTGTGTCAGTAGCCATGGGATTTGACCAAAGTAGTGAGGTTTTTGTCCCTATGGCTAAGGCGATAGGCCACCGGAGGGCAGATATTGAGGGAGTAGTAGGGTACTAGCCAGTAAGGTGTGTTTATCCCACGGTAAGGCCTTTCCAGCACCCTTATGAAGCTCCAAGTTCAGGGGCGGGTCAGGATCGTGAGATTGATGTGGGGTGTTTTACTCACACTTATGCCTTCCCAAATAGGAAGGTGAAAAGCGGTGTAGGAAAATTGAGGGAAGGGAGCTTGGTGATAACGCGGTGGTAGATGGTGGTATATATATTGGTCCACGGACCCCGCGTGTGTGAGCTATGACCCCACTATCTTGATGGCTTGGCAACCGGCGATACGATATTCCGCCAGTCCCCCTAACCCGGGCAGCCCAATCCATCCTCATAGCCGATGCTTTGCCCAATTGGCAATGAGTTCTCTAAACCCGCCATCCATCGCAATATTACAATCGCGTAAGTCGATATACAAAGTCAAAATGAAAGATCATACCGGATGTTTGGCTCTTAAAGAGAGCGAGGGACTCTAATATTAAGGCATTTGATATTATAAACATTACAGTTGTGATTCCCATTGTATTAGTTATCATCATGGTTGAATTTGGCGGGGTTGTGATGGTGCTCGTTGTCGCAGGGCTTACCTTATGGACAACACGCCGGGGACTCCTTGGTAATCACTTTCGGCTTCCGTGGCCCCCTGGTTGTTCAGTCCCTTCATGCTAGGGACTTGGAGGCGAAATTGGAAGTGAGAAGTGTGAGAGTTATGCCTGGCAGTAGACTAAAAGTAGGTTGGGTATGATACATAACATGAATCTTAGAGTAGATAGGCGGGGATTTGTTGTATAAACTCGTGCACATGACGCCAGATGACATTACATTGCCTTGGCATTGCCAGAAGAGTGAAATTGGTTGCACGGGCTGCGCGTGGTTTCACAGGAATGTTCTTGGCACTCAAAATGAGCTGCTAGCGAACGCTGTTTTAACAGACCCCCGCTTTTCTTTCACTCAACTTCGCCCCCCCGCTTTTCTTCTCCTACTGGCAATATCATCAACCGACCATCAGATACTCCTCCGCTTTGACAGAGCAAGCAATAAACAATCGAAAATGTCTCAATATACCATCGGAGACAGCAACACCAACTGCCACATTACTACGAACTCTCATAATACTAAGAATGTGTGGAAAAACTGTACCATCGCCGATGATCTGTCTGCACTCCTGACATGGCTATCACCACTTGACCCCGGCATGCGGCATAGCGACATCCAAGAGCGCCGAGTCAATGATGTCGGGGAATGGCTCATGGCCACTGAGCAATTTAAAAGATGGAGCGGATTGAGTGAGGAAGGTAAGGGGGATGAGGCAGTTCTGTTCTGCTATGGAAATCCGGGTGTCGGAAAGACATTTATTAGGTAACCCAGAGTATTCTACGGAGGGAGGAGTGAAATGGTGTTAACATGGTGTGATGACAGTTCGCTAGTAGTCGACAGACTGGCCGATAGGACCAAAGGACAAAACACTGCTGTTATATGTTTTTACTTTGATTTTGCGGCACGAAACGAGCAGACAGCCACCAGTATGCTTGGCTCCCTGCTGAAGCAGTTAATCAGCGGAATGGAAAGGGTCCCGGAGGATATATCGCGATCCCTACAGGAGGAAAAGAGGGCTGTCAGTGGACGCAAGCCGCAACTTTGCGATATCGTGAGGATGCTGCAACTCATAACGTCTTCACAGCCCACTTTTGTCATCATTGACGCGCTCGACGAATGTACTCCTATTCAGCGATTTCGGCTTTTCGATTCATTGAAAGAAATCGTCGACAAGTCCCCGCATGCCCGAATATTCGTGACGGGAAGGCCTCATATTCGGGCCGAGATTGAGAGATCCCTCACCGGGCGAGTGATAAGTGTCTCGGTTGGTCCACCCAAGGAGGATATAGTCAGATTCCTTCGAGTCAGACTGGGCGAGGACGAAACACCTGATGCTATGGACGAGTGTCTAGAGGCAGACATTCTGGAAAAGATTCCCGGAAGTATACCGGAAATGTAAGTAATGGGTTTGGTGCTGAGAATGCAATCCTATTCTACAGGCTAATATATATATTTAGGTTTATACTCGTTTCCTTAAATATCGAAGCAATCTTGCAAGAAGCAACAATATATCGGAGACGAGAAATGCTGAGGAAAATGACACCTGGGTTGGGGTTGAGTGATGCCTACGGCGCAACGATCGAAAGGATAAAGGCGCAGGGTAGGGATAAATCAAGACTCGGGATGGGGGCTTTGATGTGGATCAGTCATGCGGAGCTGCCATTGAAGGCAAACCAGCTCTGCCATGCTCTTGCAATCGAGCTGGGCTCTACAGATTTCAATGCCGGCAACATACCATCGATGACGACATTGGTCAACTGCTGTCAAGGGCTTATTACAGTGGATAAGGAAGAATCAACCGTACGACTGATCCATTTTACTCTCAAAGATTATTTTTCCGCCCACCCAGATATCTTCACTAGACCTCACTCGGCGATGGCGGAGCTCTGCTTGACATATCTTAATTCCCCACAGGTTAAGGCCCTTCCAGTTGATGCCCCTGATCGTTATTCCTCCTTCGATGATCACTATCCCTTTTTAAAGTATTGTTCTCTATACTGGGGGGTACATGCGAACCAGGATCTCTCGGACTGTGGCAGATCACTTGCCCTGCAGCTGCTTCAGCAATTTGATGGTCACGTATCCATATCCTTCCTTGCAATGAGCCTAAGACCTCGTGATGTGCGTTACATCCCTTACACATATGATCTTAGTGCTGTGCAGTGCGCATCGTTCTTCGGAATTATTGAGATTGTGACTGCTTTATTGGAGATACAGGGTTATGGCACCAACAGGGGGTGGCTTTTGGGGAATTCACCACTTGCATTGGCTGCTCAGAATGGACATGAGGAAATGGTGAAAATGCTAGTAGAGTGGGAAGGGGTCAACCCTGACGAGCCGAATTATGACGGTCAGACACCGCTCACCTATGCAGCGCGGTACGGGAGTGAGAGAATGGTGGAAATACTGCTCGAGCGGGCAGAGGTCAACCCGGACAGAATAGATGAGTTCGGACGAACGCCGTTGTCCTATGCTATTAGGAATGGGCATGAGGGGGTTGTCTCGATGCTACTCGGGCGGGCAGGGGTCAGCCCCGATAGGATAGACAACTGGGGCCTAACGCTCCTCTCGCATGCTGCTATGAATGGGCAGGAGGTGATGGTGAAGAAACTACTCGGGTGGGAAAAGGTCAATCCAGACAAGCCAGATAACCGAGGCAGAACACCGCTCTCGCATGCCGCTAACTTTGGACATGAGGGTGTGGTGAAAATGCTACTCGAGCGAGGAGAGGTCAACCCCGATAAGCCAGATAACGAGGGGAGAACACCGCTCTCGCAGGCCATCTCGCCTTACCGTGCCTATATCTCTACGGAGGGAGCGGTGAAAATGCTACTCGAGCGAGGAGAGGTCAACCCCGATAAGCCAGATAATAATGGCAGAACACCGCTCTCGCACGGTGCCCGCTGGGGAAGTTTGGGCGTGGTGAAAATGCTGCTCGAGCGAAGAGAGGTCAACCCTGATAAGCCAGATAATAATGGCAGAACACCGCTCTCGCACGCCGCCTACTCGGGAAATTTGGGCATGGTGAAAATGCTGCTGGAGCGAAGGGAGGTCAACCCCGATAAGCCAGATAATCAGGACAGAACACCGCTCTCGTATGCCGCGGGGTCTCGGTCTGACTCTGTCTCTGCGGAGGGAATGGTGAGGTTACTGCTCCGGCGGGAAGAGGTCAGCTCACAGAAGTCAGATAATAATGGCAGAGCACCGCTCTCGTATGCCGTCGAGGCGGGGTTTGAGGGAGTGGTGGAAATACTACTGGGACTAGAGGAGGTCAACTACGATGAACAGGATAATAAGGGCAGAACACTGCTCTCGTATGCCGCGGGGTCATGGGGTGACTCTATCTCTGCGGAGGGTGTGGTGAAAATGCTACTTAAGCGAGGAGAGGTCAACTTCGATGAGCAGGATAATGACGGTAGAACACCACTCTCGCATGCCGCTGAACGGGGACAGCAGCACGTGGTCAAAATTCTGCTCGAGCGAGAAGAGGTCATCCCTGACAAACCAGATAACCGTGGCAGAACACCACTCTCGCATGCCGCTGAGGGGGCACAGAAGCACGTGGTCAAAATGCTACTCGAGCGAGAAGAGGTCATCCCCGACAAACCAGATAACTATGGCAGAACACCACTCTCGTATGCCTCTGCGGGTGTATTTCACTTTAGGCGTGAAAGATCTCTGAGAGTAATAGAGATGCTACTCAAGCGGGAAGGGGTCATCCCTGACAGGACAGACAATGATGGCAGAACGCCTGCCTCATATGCCTCTGAGTACGAATTTGAGGAAGCTGTGGACATGCTACTTAAGCGGCAAGTGGTCAACCCCGACATGCCGGATAATCTCGGCCAAACGCCGCTCATGTTGGAAACTACCGGCGCACATGAGGGGGTGGTAACACTGCCACAGCCTAGCGAAGCAGTGGCTGTAATTCAACCAAACGCCGAACAGTCACAGCCTCCTCGAGGCCGCCGCCGACGTTTCTTCTCGTTCGTATTCCGTCGTTCCCGGAAGCAGTCCTAAGATATCATCCCTCTTTTCCCCAAGGTGTTGCCATGAAATTGGAGTGCACATATACGATATCGGAGCCATGTGAAGCCAAATTTCTGATGGACTTGGGTCCGGACTTATGAACTTATTTTTATGGTGTGGAGTTGCTGGGAGGGCTATGTTGGTTGGATGAGATAGTGTTATTGGGAGAAGGTCGGGTGTATAGCTTCTAGTTTCCTCTTATTCTATTTAATTTTCCTAGCTCTTGTGGGATTCTTGCTTGTGCTGTTTTTTATTTCTCGTACGGTTCGCTTTTCCTCTCCTAATTTCTAGCTCCCTTCCCCCTCCCCCAACGACTCCTCTAATTACCTGATAGCTGTACCGTATTTAGAGGGTGTTTTTTAAGTTTTTTAAGTTTTATTTTTATTTTGTAGATAGATGAAAGCAGCATACAACACCCCCAGATAAATTAAAGTACTCATACTTGTACCATAGTTGGGAGCAAATCTACGCAGACAACCTACATTCCATCATGGCCATGCTGAGTAGTACTCATTTAGCACTATTCTGAGCCCTACACCTCTTCTCAAACACAGAGTTTTTCACATCACAATTACCCAAATAGGGTAGTGTTTAAAAGGTGCTGAATTATCTTAGCACCCTTTACGTTCATGATAATACTTACATCATAGTTGTCACAATTATTCCTAACTTTGCTCTCTTCAGTTACTTCACCACCGATCGCTTCCACAACCCGGTGTATCCGCACTTAGTGCGAGTGCTTGAAAACGGTTTAAGGGATAGGGTAGAAACTCGTGCACGTGGCGGCTCGAGCTACCGGGCCAATAGTGCTGCACATGTCCCATTGCAATCCTCTCGGCACCTAAGGCAAGCTGACCTAGTCACACTGGTTTAACAAACCTCAACCTTTCTTTCACTATACCCCGCTTTTCTTCCGCTCGCAGCTCCCAAGAGTGTCATCAATCAATCATACTCAACAACTCCTCCTCTTCAACCTAGCAAGCCAGAAAGAATCGGAAATGTTTCCAAATACCTTCAATAACAACACCAACTGCCAAAATATTACGAACTCTCATAATACTACTACTACCACTAATAATAATGCGTCCTACTACTATACTGTTGGCCATGATCTGTCCCCACTCCTAACTTGGCTATCACCACTGGATCCTGGTTTATGACATTCTGACATTCAAGAGCGCCGTGTCGACAATGTCGGAGAATGGCTCATGGAGACTAAGGAATTCAGAAAATGGCACGGATTGGGTAAGGAAGTTGAAGATAATAAAGCAATTCTCTTTTGCTATGGGAATCCGGGGGTCGGAAAAACATTTATTAGGTACAAGGATTACTCCCACGAAAGCGAAGGGAGGTGGTGCTGACAAACTTCGATGACAGTTCGCTCGTAGCGGACCGGCTGTGCAATCAGATGGGTGAACAGCACATGGCGGTTACGTGCTTTTACTTCGACTTTGCGGCGCGAAAGGAGCAGACTGCCACTAGTATGCTGGGTTCCATACTGAAGCAGGTGATTAATGGAACAGAAAGGGTTCCGGAGGATATATGGCAGGCCTTGCAGGAGCAGAAAAGGGCTGTTAGTGGAGGCAAACCGCAACTAGGCGAAATCGTGAAAATTCTGCAACTAATCACGTCCTCGCAGCCCACATTCATGGTAATTGATGCATTGGACGAATGTACGGCTGTGCAGCGATTTCGGCTTCTTGATTCATTGAAAGAAATTCTCCGGAAGTCCCCTGGTGCCCAAATATTCGTGACCGGAAGGCCACATATTTGCCCTGAGATTGAAACACGTCTCGCCGGACGAGTGACAAGTATATCTTTAGGTCCCACCAGAGACGACATCGTCAGATTCCTTCGAGTCAGACTGAGCGAGGACGAGACACCAGATGCCATGGATGAGAGTCTGGAGGCGGAAATTCTGGAGAAGATTCCCGGTACTATATCTGAAATGTGGGTAGCGACCATAATATTTAGAATCTAATTCCGCATCATTGGCTAATAAATATATGTAGGTTTCTGCTAGCCTCCCTTAATATCGAAGCAATTCTGCAAGAATCCACGATATATCGGAGACGAGAAAGACTCGGCAACATTACAGCTGGATTGGGGTTGGAGGATGTTTATGGTGAGACAATAAAACGGATAAAGGCGCAGGGAGGGGATAAATCGATACTCGGAATGGGAGCTTTGATGTGGATTAGTTTTGCAGAACGGCCGCTAAAGGTAGACGAGCTCCGTCACGCACTAGCAATCGAGTTAGCCTCTAAGGATTTCAATGCCGGCAATCTCCCTTCCATAACGACATTAGTGAGCTGTTGTCAAGGGCTTATTATTGTCGAGAAGGAGGCATCAAATGTGCGACTAATTCATTTTACTCTCAAAGAGTATTTTTCCGCCCATCCCGATATCTTTAGCAGACCTCAATCGGCAATGGCAGAGATATGCTTGACCTATCTGAATTCAGAACAGGTCAAGGCCCTTTCGGTCGCACCCTCCCCCAAGCCCGATCCCAGGTTCACTCTCCGCCGTATCCGGTCCTACCCTTCTATCCCTACCCTCCCCGATGACAAGCCCTTCCTAGAGTATTGTTCTCTATACTGGGGGGTCCATGCTAAAAGGGAATCCTCGAACCATTCAAGATCACTCGCCCTGCAGCTGCTTCAAGAATATGATGGCCACATATCCGCCCAACCTCTTTTAACAATAGACTGGGGTCTGAACTTAGAGTGGGATGTTACCGTGTCCCCTTTCAGTGGACTCCACTGCGCCTCATTCCTCGGAATTGCTGACATTGTGGTCGCTTTGATCGACATGGGATGTTGCGATCCGAACGGGGAAGATTCTCGTGGGTTTACGCCGCTTGCGTGGGCTGCCTGGAAGGGGCATGTGGAGGTGGTGAAAATACTACTTGGGCGGGAAGAGGTCGATCCCGACAAGCCAGATGATGACGGCCGAACACCGCTTTCGTATGCCGCTAAGGCAGGACATGAAGCAGTGGTGAAAATGCTACTCGAGCGGAAAGAGGTCGACCCCGACAAGCCATGCGATTACGGCAGAACACCGCTCTCGAATGCCACTCTGGAAGGAAATGTGGGTGTGATGCAAATACTGCTTGGGCGAGAAGAGGTCAACCCCAACAATCCAAATAGTTCCGGCCGAACACCGCTCTCGTATGCCGCTAGTCCTGTGGGTGCGCTCCCAATCTTGGGTCGGCGCGAGGAAGTGGTGAAAATACTACTCGGGCGGGAAGAGGTCCACCCTGACATGCCCGATAATCAAAGCAGAACGCCGCTGTTGCATGCCGTTACCAATAAAAGCGAGGGAGTGGTGAAACTACTACTCGGACGCAAAGAGGTTAACCCTGACAAGCCAGATAATGACGGGAGAACACCTCTCTCGTATGCCGCTTGGTGGATGGGGAGTGGGAAAGTGGTGAAAATACTACTCCAGTGGGAAGCCGTCAATCCTGACAAATCAGATAATCACGGCCGAACACCGCTGTCGTATGCTGTTGAGGCAGGAAAGGAGGGAGTGGTAAAAATGCTGCTTGAGCGGGAAGAGGTCAACCCCCAAAAGCCAGATAATGACAGCAAAACACCTCTCATGTGGGCACTATGGGAGCGCCGTCAGGATATGAAGGCCCTGCTACAGCCTGACAAAGACACAACCCACGGTGCGGTTTGAGGTCTATGAGATACCACCCTGTAGAAATCACGGCAATTCCTTCTCTTTGCGACCATGTTGCTCATGGGAATTGCCCCTGATTGAGTGAGGATATATGAGTTTCTATTTACAAGGTATAGCCGTGTATGTTGGGTGGGGTGATATAATCTTATTATTGTGAGAATGTTCAATGTATAGCTTGCAGTCTTTCTCCCTCTTATTGTATTTAATTTTCTTCTTGCTATAAATTCTTGCTTGCTCTATTTATTTTTTCCTATTATACGGCTCTTTTTCCCTTTCTACATATTCCCTCCCCCTCACCTTCTTCCATACACGACAGAGCAACAGTTTTCAGTGACCAACTTTTTTAGATGCATGAAAATTTGTGCATTGTAGCACAAACATTCTCAAGGCAATTGCGAACAACTGTCCAAAGAGCGCATCTAGTATAAGAGCCTAGATATCCCGAACGATTAGCTCAACGAATAATGTGATAACATACGTAGCAGATCCTTACTAGAGACCCTAGTGGCAGGCGTCCTTATGGGGACAAGACAGGAAAACAGGCCTAACAAATATATAAGCTTTTCATGTCTCGCATTATCCCTATTTGTCTCCGGTTCTCTCAGATATCAGGGAACATACCAGTCTGGAAACCACCAATAAATCCTCTCCGGGTGCACAGAGATTACAAGATTCTCGCAGTTGAAGAAGCTGTGCAAATGCCGCAGGCTAGCAACAGTAATGGTGGGTTCTGGGAGATCCACGGCAAAGAGTACTGAGGGTGGTTAGTCGCAAGTCTCCACAGTAATAGTGGAGTTATTTCCTAATTGTTATCAATGTAGTACGGAAAAGCAAGAGGGGGTCATTCAAATCCTGTATTGGGTGCTCGTATGCTGGTTGGAGGAAAAGGGGTCAAAAAACCCACCAGGCCGCTGGACTCCATTTACTAGTAAATTGGAAGGGATTTAGGGGAACGGCGGGATTACTTTTTATTTCTCGCTATCTCTTTCTTTTGTTCTTGATAATAATATCATATTATGATATTAATGTTAAAGGATTAGTTAGGTTTGAATTAGTGTAGTAGGGTCTTTATTAGCTTGCATATATAAGCACTGTGTGATTAGGATAAGATTTACTTGGAAGGGTTGGCTATCGATTGGGGGCCCTGTGAATCTCGCTTGCCACGGCAGTGGCCATTTATGTAGTCTACCGGTAGCGGGAGAGCTTCTGCCGAACTGGGTAGGAAAGCTTGGTATACCGAACTTGAAACTAGTCATATTATCACTACCAAGGGTATTTGTGTCTTCCACTAGAAGATGGTATTATAGTGTTGGCCACTAAGGCTGTAATGCCTTATGGAAGTGTGACCGATGGGGCTATCCTAGGGGCACAAGTACTTGGAGTTTTCGCGGATAACTTTAGCAGGTAGGATGGTGTGTGCAAGACCTGGTGATAGGCTAGGATTTAGTCTCTGGTAGAAACTCGTACACGTGACGCCTCATCCAAGCGTGTTAGTGGTAGCCACAAGGGTGGTGTTGGTTTCATGGGGTGCGCATGGTTCAACCACAATGTTCTTGGCACATCAGAGTATCTCGAACGGTTGTAGATGGGCCTACGACGCTATATTAACAGACCCCGCTCTTCTTTCACGGGCCCCGCTTTTGTTCCGCTTCCAGGTATATCATCAACAGACCATCCTAAACAACTCCTCTCCTTCCACAGGCCAAGCGATAAAGAGTCGAAGATGCCTCAAAATACTACGGACTCTTATAATACTCATGATATGTGGAACAACTGTACTGTCACCGATGATCCGTCTCCACTCCTTACCTGGCTATCACACCTGGATCCAGGTTTACGGCATTGCGACATTCAAGAACGCCGTGTCGGCAATGTGGGGGAATGTTCATGTGGACCGCGGAATTTGGAATATGGTGCAGAATAGGTAGGGAAAGTGAAAGCGATGAGGCAATCTTGTTTTGTTATGGAAATCCAGGGGTGGGGGAGGCATTTATTAAGTAACAGAGAATACTTCCTGAAGAGGGAAGCCAACCTGCGCTAACAAGCTGCGATGGAAGTATTCTGGTAGTGGACCGGTTGTGCAATCAGACGGGAGGGCGGGACACGGCAGCTACGTGCTTTTACTTCGACTTTGCTGCGCGAAAGGAGCAGACTGCACTCGTATGCTGGATTCTATTCTGAAGCAGGTTCTGAGTGGAATATAAAGAGTTCCGGAGGATATATGGCGGGCCTTGCAGGAGCAGAAGAAGGCCATTAGTGGATGCAAACCGCAACTCCGCGATACCACGAACATTCTGCAACTCATCACGTCCTCGCAGCCCACGTCTACCGCCATTCACGCACTAGACGAATGTACGGCCGCCCAGCGACTTCGGCCCATCCACCCACTGAAAGAAATCCGTGAGAAGTCCCCGGGCGCTCGAATATTCCTGACCGGAAGGCCCCATATCTGCCCTGAGATTGAAATGCGCCTCGCTAGACGAGTAACAAGTATATCTTTAGGTCCCGCTAGAGAGGATATTTTCCGATTCCTTGGAGTCAGACTCAGTGAGAACGAAACACTTGAGGCCATGGGTGAGAACCTGGAGGCGGAAATTCTGGAGAAGACCCTGGAAGTATATCGGAAATGTGGGTGACGGTCATGGCGCAGAGAATCCAATCGCAATTATCGGCTAATATATATCTACTTAGGTTTCTGCTCGCAGCTTTACATATCGAAGCAATATTGCAAGAATCCATAATACACCGGAGACGAGAATGACTCGGCAACATTCCGAATGGGTTGGAGTTGGGGGGTGTCTACGGTGCAACGATTGAACGGATAAAGGCGCAGAGTAGGTATAAATCCAGACTCGAGATGGGGGCTTTGGTGTGGATGAGTTATGCAGAAAGGCCGTTGGGGGCGGATGAGCTCTGCCATGCCCTAACAATCGGGTTAGGCTCCGTGGATTTTAATGCCGACAACATCCCTTCAATAGCGGCATTAGTAAACTGCAGTCAAAGGCTTATTAGTCTGGATAATAAAATAGTGGCATTAAGAGTGCGACTGATCCATTTTACTCTCAAGGAGTATTTTCCCGCCTATCCTCTCCTAATATTGTTAGTAGTCCTCACTCAGCAATGGCAGAGATAGGCTCGACATATCTGAACTCGCAAGAAGTCAAGGCCCTTTCAGCAGATCCCTCAGCCGATTCCTTTCCCTATCTAGCTTACATCGTCTATGCCAAACCCGTTCTAGAATATTGTTCTTTATACTGGGGGATCCACGCGAAAAAGGAACTTTTGGACCACTCAAGATCACTCGCCCTACATCTGCTTCAGGCATGTGATGACCACATATAAGCCAAATTTCTTTTAAAAAAAGAAGTGTCTCTGCGATTTGGGCATCCCGATACCTCTTCTCCGTCCAGTGGACTGCACTGCGCGGCGTTCTTCGGAATTGTTAAGATGGTGGTTGTTTTGCTCCATGGGACGTTGCGATCCGAATGAGGAAGATTTTCGGGTGTATATGCCGCTTGCATCGGCTGCCCAGAAGGGACATGAGGAGGTGGTGAAAATGTTACTTGGGCGGGAAGAGGTCAACCACGACAAGTCAGATAGTGGTGGCCGAACACTGCTCTCGTATGCCTAGTGATGGACACGATCATGCTCGAGCATAAAGTTTGGGTGTGCTCGAGCATGATCGTGTCCATCACTACGTATGCCGCTGATGAAGGGCGTGAGGAAGTAGTGAAAATACCGCTCGAGGGGGAAGAGTTCAAACCTGACGAGCCAAATAACGACGGACGAACACCCCTCTCGCATGCCGCTAGGTATGGGAGTCTAGGAGTGGTGAGAATACTACTTGGGCAGGAAGAGGTCAAACCCGACGAGCCAGATAATGACAGCAGAACACAGCTCTCCCATACTGCCGAGAGTAGACAACCGAAAGTGGTGAAAATACTACTCGGGAAGGGTTAACCCTGACAAACCAGATAATGGCGGCCGAACACCTCTCTCGTATGCCGCTCCGTATTGGTGTGAGAGAATAGTGAACATACTACTCGGTCGGGAAGAGGTTAGCCCCAGGGTTCCGAATGATCCGCGGAAGTCTGGGCTGGACCAGCTAGTCTGGTGGAAATTCAAGTCTAGTCTAATGGTGGAAACTAGACCGACTGGACGGTCAGGGTTATTGGACCGGACTCGGCCAGGATTGGTCCCACCAGGCCCTCCAAGCAATAGGATATGCACGGCCCTTTTTGATAGAATTAGCATTTGGTTTTGTTTTTTACTATTTTTATCGCAATATATTACGTTCAAATACAGCCTTCTTAATTAAATTCATCCATTATACTGTAGAATCGCAGGAGAGTCGGACTGGAGATAGTGCCTCCCTTAGATTAGGGGCAGCGAAAATAGATTCACGAGTATCAATTTTTTTTTCGGTGCGCTAAGTGAGTGATATTACGTGATTAAAGAATCCATCACGACTAGATGAAAACTTATATATATAATCAGTTATTATTGTGAATCACCGGCGCTTTTTAATGTGATTGATAGAATTGCTTTGGCGTATTGAGAACAACAGCCACATATTTGTAGTTCATTTTCTCTTGTATTAAGGATAAATAAGAATAATCTAGAAATCCGAAAAGGAAGTAGGAGTTGGGATCGAAGTCAAGATGCAAGTCAGGGTGAAGAGAAGAGATGAAGAAACAAAGAGAAACAAAGAGAGAGGAAGCAAAGGGAATAGAAGAGAAGAGGTTAGGTGAGGTTAAATGGGAAGAAGAGCGCGGCTAATATTATTATAACAAAAGTGGGATAGCTCCCTAGCACGCTGCAGGTGGATTTAGCAGCCATGGGGAGAGCTGATGGATATCATGCGCAATCCTTCATAATCACACTAATCTCCATTCGTGTCCTAGCAAAACTTTTCTTCTTCTCTTTTTCCCTTGTATCGCCATCAAAACCACATACGTTTTTGCCAAATCTACTTCAATAAATAGCTTAGGTTGTTGGCTTTATATTCCACTTCAGATATCTATCACAAAATCATCCGCTATCTTCTAAGAAGTATTCGAAGACAAGGTATTATCTAATGGAAGCGGGTATTTACCCGCCTTTGGGGGGACTCCTGGCTGCGCTCTTCCCCGAGCACTTCTTGGCCTAGCAACCTGTGAGCCGAACAAGCTAAATCCACATAATGGGTTCCTTGGTGCAGGGCCTTTCTGTTGCACAGATCAGCGTGCGGTTAGTGTCCGAGTCCTCCACCTTTTGGTCGAATGCTGAAGAGTAGGACCAACCGTGACCAATTCTGGCCCCGGCGGTGTCATGCAAATGGTCTAGCTATATTCGGAAAGTGCTACTTTACACTCCCGAGAGCTCAGAAAATATGTTAGCGCCAAGTCAGTAAGTCGCTCAGGTACCAGGGTGAGTCCATGAACGCTGGTGTATTGGTCAAGTTTTCATAAATACCCCTCCTAGAAAATAAATAATGGCAAGGCGTTCACGGAATTTCTTCTCTTCGACATGTTAAAGTTTAGCTGCTGCGAACTGCTAGTTATTAGAAGTGTTCACGGACCAACACCGGTATCCAAGTACCTACAGAAGACTCAGCACTGGGGGGCTGGTTAGCAGAGCTCTTCTAGCTTACTTCTCGGACATTTGGCCTCTATTACGTTTGTCGTTATGGCTGCTTATTGGTGCCGGCTCGAGGCCAATCCCGCCATCAGGAGTTTTTCGAATAAAGCCAGGTTTCGCTTTTGCCGCCATTGTACTTAAAATTTGAACCTGAATTACTTCTATTTTAGATTTACTTATCTATTGAAACTAGCCAATTGCTATATGGGGCGTTGATAAGCTTAGACTTAAATTCATATCCAATTCATAATAAATCAAAAAGCACCAAGTTCATTCTCGAGTGAGAGCGCATGACTATATCCAACTCTAAGCATCGTATACAGCTCCACGAGGCCAAGTTCGGCATAGAAAGATCCTCCAGAACAGTTTACATCATCAAGAGAAGTTCAGAAAAAATGGTGTGACATCCTTCCCTCCTAATTCATCGAAAAACAAAAAGATATTTGAAAACAATCTGCCATCTTCGTTCCCCAGATCTCCATTGATTGTTTGAGGTAGAGAATACCACATTTTAACCACAGGGACCCTGGCCATTGTCGCAGCTTTTCCTATACCCATAAACGCAGCAGTTACCATTATTGCCACATTGGAACACATCGTTAAGGCTGCAATCTGACCCTGGCTGGCATTTTGTAATCACCCCGCAGTATCCGCAGTAGAGTCCAGGAGAAGTACTCTTGCTACACTCGCAAGTGTACTTGCAATCGCGCTTATCCAATTCGCTAGTGTCGACTCTAGTGAAGGGATTCGCGAGTGCCGAAGCGTGGGCGAGTCCTAGGAAAAGGATGAGAACGGGAAGGGACTTCAGAAGCACTAGGGGGTTGCGGTTAGTGCCAGCCCGATGGGGGAGGGAGAAGTGAAAGAGGAGATTACTATTGATTTGAGTTTGGATGTTTGTGCTGGCAGTGGCCGTGTTAGTTTCTGTTTTTCTGAATCATGGTAAGTAAGAGAGAATACCTGCTTGGAGTTTTGGTCTGCTATGAAGTTCTGATCAAATCGGAACAGCGAGGGACCGATAGTAAAAGAAGATGGCAGGAGGATGTGGCCACTATTTATGCTTTTGCTTGGTTGAAAGGATAGGATCATAGCGACGGCTTCTGTTTCAATGAACCGGAAAAACTTGCTCGCTGGGTCACTTTGTGGATACAGCCTTCTCTCAAACCCCAAATTCTTTACACTATTACCTTACGGAGGTACAGGGCATAAGTTTTGTAGGTTCCACAAGCGAAGTTTGCTGCCCTCACCCCCTCTGTAACCTACAAAACTTATGCCCTGTACCTCCGTAGACAGCCCGGCAGATATTAATAGGCAATTGGGTTATATTCAGACACTCTTCTAATCATCGTGATTTCACCAAGAAGATTTAGCCTATGGGCTTAGAAGTGCCCCTCGTATTCATTAATGAGTGGTGAATAATTATATTCACACAATCAGATCAACTTATCCTGCCCTCTTAGTAGAGCTCGTATTAGTTTACCAACAACACATTAAATCAAATAATACCCACTATTGATACATAGATCGTTTTACGCTATCTCATGATTGGTCCTAGCCTTTATCCAGATTTTACCATATGTTTTCGCCTCTCCTTGAGGGGGTTCCCCTCGTTCTTTCTTTCAATACCGCAAAAACTCGAATAATTGAACCGTGTGCTATGAAGTCCAAAATTTCCTTCTCTCGAAAGGGGGCAAAAAGCACAGCAAATACATAGTCTCTTTCCCCTCCAAGTCGGAAATTCTTGTTCTTGACCTTACTGAGAGAGCAAGGTTCGACGACATAGCCCACGGTTCAATTATTCAAGTTTCTATGGTACTTGGACGCCAGGGTTAGCTCGTGAACGCTTCCAATAACTGGCTGTAGTTTGTATGCAGCTGAACCTGTAACTTGCAAAAAGAAGAAATTCCATGAAGACTTTGCTATTTTTAATTCGCTAGGAGGGGTATTCATGATAACCTGACCAATATAGCAGCATTTACGGACTGACCCAGGTGCCCGAGTACTTGTTGTCTATTGTTTTGGAAATTGCTGGCCGGTGGGTTTAACTGGTGTGGAGGTGGTGAGCTGAAGAGAGCTATACTATGCGTTCATAAACCACCAATCTATAATACTTCTTGTCGCCCTCAAGTAATCCAAATGCAATCTGCTCAATAGGTTGTCTTTAGTATATCTTCTGCCATTACTTCCCCTACGAGCTATCTCATGTTGCTGTAATAACGAAGCAGTGGCTTCATCTGGTAATGTATGGTTGGATCGTAATCGCCAATCTGAAAGCTCTGAGACATGAAGAACTTTGGTGAAGCTATTACGAGGAATTTATCATAAATCAATGGCCTAAGAAAATGGCTTTGCAAATACAACCCTATAACAAGGCAGAAAGAAGATCCAGTGTGTTTTTTCTTTCATTTTTAAGAAAGCCAAAGGCACACAGGACATCTGGAGAACCCCGCAGGAATACGAGGAGGGTATTCTAGGAGGGAGGCTATATGTTCATTGGGCACAGGGAGTTGATGCTAGTATGAAGGGCCCGTGAGAGGTCATCATGTGGTTATGACTTGCTATGGCCTATCGAGGGGGGGTTGCTTTTACTAAATGAGGTACAGTATTCGAAGTGTGCTTAAGTGTTTATATGTCAAATCCGATAAGGCGTATAGGACATCTGTTTGCTAGCAGACAGGTTGGCGGGGGCGATAAATACATTGCAGAAGGTGATTGTATAGCATTCTTTTTTACAGTGCTAGTTACTAATAGAATAGAAGAGCTCTCATTATCATGCCATAAAAAAGTAAATTCCCGGGGTGATCTGATCTTTAATTCGGGTTTGTGGATAAGCCCACCGCCGCCTGAATTCACACACTAGCTGACATACCATGAAGACCGAAATAATTGGCCATCTCATTAGGGCGCTAGAACCCCTCTCCTACTAAAGTGCATCGTGGTTTTATTTTTCTTTGCCTCTAGTGAGGGCTGAAGGAGACTGTTCTCATGGCGTTTTGTCCTCGTATTCCGCAGAAGGGGATTCTAGATGTCCTAGCGCCATTCCCAATGATTTGAGTTTTTCACAGGAACTCAGGAATCGAAACATGCGGTTCTATGGATAGTTCACAACCTCGAAACCTGCGGCAAGAGATATTATCGTGTGAAGCGGAGAATCCTTAACCTCAAAAGATCAAGTTTTCAGCCTTGAATGACATCATCGGACAGGAGTTGAAATCCTCACTCGTATACGGGTTACGGTTTAGTACTACGGTAGTAGCGCCGGCAGAGAGATTCCGGCGCCCGACCTCAGGAGCATTGGTGCTTTGCTAGTATTCACTTGACTCAATGGGTTTCTCAGGCACAGAATAAGTACAAGTATAATAGTACTCTTGATAGTCTCCCTCCGCTGTAACGATCGTGCCCGTCAACCAATGGATGAAAGGTTTTAAAGGGTAACTTGGACGGCAACAGCGAAATGGCAAACGGCGAACCGAAACCAAACGCCAAGAGTTAAGGCCACACAAAAGACTTCAATACGAAGGTACACAGCGCCCAAGTTTTGTATGTTCTACAAGCGAGGTTTGTTGCTCTTACACCCTGTGGAACATACAAAACTTAAGAGCTGTACCTCCGTAGTGTGGGAACTTCTCATTCAACTGCTCGCTTACGCCTTTGCGCTCGTACACCGGAGGACAAAAGTGCATGAGTTTTTCCGCAGTGCAACCATCGAACAAAAAAAATCTCCACATCTGAAATAAAGCACACAAAGCACCGATCATCACGACCATGCCTCTCTAAGCCCCTTACATAGTGTCCCTGCAGGCTTAAGTCAATTCTCTCTTAGAACTAGCAATTTCTTCTGGTAAAAATCGGAGTCAGGCTAGAATTATGGAGCCCAAGGTCCACCACGTACATACCAGCTGATGGGCCTGCCGGGTAACTTGACTTGCTCTCTGGACCGGGCTTGCCTTGCGGTACTAGACTCGCACCTGTCCCCACCATTTCTTAGCTAGAAGACTACATTTATACAAGGTAATCAAAGGCCTCTGCAGCCTTATCAGTATTTTCGCTTTAGTATATATAAGTATGTTGTGTTACTGGCATTACGTTGGATTTTGACCTTGCGGGTATTCGGTGATTTTTTTTTGGCCATTGTTGCGTTGCACAAAAGCTCATGCACTTTTGTCCTCCGGTGTAACCCTCATAACTAACTACCGGTGTCGGGCTACTTTTGATTTCATCTTCGATTGGATGGTGTGTCGCGCGCTGTCGTATCCGGTCCCTGCGGTTGGTTGTGACCTCTTGCTGAATTGTATAATAAATCACCGGAGAGTTGACCTGATGATGAATTATCTAATTGGCCGGACAGGAATGATAGAAGGAAGGTGGTGCTTGGCCCAATTGAGAAAGATAGGAAACGATGTGTATTGGTTGACTATGTAGGTGTAGTTTAAATCAATAAATTCAGTACTAACTAGTTGCCTTGTCTCTGTCGTGCGTTGTGTCTAGGTACAAAAGAGAAAGCCTCCTATACCGTATTAACTTGAATAAGAGAACGGTGTGCTATGTCGTTGGACTTGCCCCCTCCGGTAAGGTCTGCCGGTTTTTGTTTTTTTCACGTCTCTTATTTTGCTGTGTTTTTCGCCCCTTTTCTAAGGTAGGGAATTCTTGACTACATAGCACACCGTTCTCTTATTCAAGTTAATACGGTAGGCAAACAAGCCTTGCCAAGAGCACTCAAGAGGGCGGCCAAAAACCGGCACACAACCCTTCTAATCTACCCTATCGTATACCCTCATCCACACCGGTACTGGTAAAGACAGGAATATACAAGCCAACGAAGTCCTCCTATCCTTCCAGCGATCGCGACACACATCTTTTTTCTTCCACACATGCCCCCTTTTCCCTTATCCTAACTCCTGTGCTAACAAACGAAAGACAAGCATCTCAAAGAATAGTATGCTGACAAAATCAACAATCAACCGCGCACTAACGATCAGGGAAAACTTCGGCCATAACAACAGCACTCCCACCAAACCCACTATCATGAAAACAAAAAAAAAGTAAATATATTGTAGAATAGATACTAGAAATTGAGGTTTAATCCAGAGAAATTTCTTTAGGTGGGTTGAAGGTGTAGGGGGGGGTTGCGTTGTTATTGATGCGCCGTTAATTTTGCCAACGGACAAACCTTCCACGGCTCAGAGCCACCGCCCCGGCATCCATCTCTTCTGCATTCGACTCATTCAGACTAGCATTCCTTCCAGTACTGCATCGATCACAAGCACATATCCGAAGCCTTTGTCGGAATGGCAAAGGGATAAGCTGTGCGCGCGCGCGGTAGGCAGAGCATATGAAGCAGCATCAAAGCCCCTCAACAAAAAGTAGCACAATCCCCTGGTAGGGGGAGGAATAAGGGAAATACTTATTTAAAAAAAACACTTATTCTACAAGACAACCTCTGTGTGTGGCAAAAGAAATGTAAAAATCGAAAACATCTGGTGTTGGGGTCGTTGTGGTAATACTGTAGGTAGCAGGAGGTTAGTGCTGTAGAGTCAAACCTCGCTATCCCGGATCTCGATAATACGGTGACCCAATTGATGGCTGAGAGAGGTTCTGCTTTTCTAACTCGGGGAACACTAGAGGCGCTTTTTATGCATAAATTTCTGCAAGCCAAGATATCTACCCCCAGCGGGCGCTAGAGCCGCGCTAGAGCCGCGCTATCGGATCCCCCCTGGCCGAGACACTGGTAGATCTCGCGGTGTTCGCTAAACCTGGGTTAATTGAGTACCGTATGATGCTATCGCTATGATTCCCACATACCTGAAGCTTCTATACCATAAAAACTAGTTAAATTCAGGACTCGAAATCGAGCCCTTAGCCTTCAAAATCTGAGAAAAAACACCTTCTGAAGGAATAGTGTTTTCCAGACAAGGTACAGCCTCACCGAGATCAGCCCGTCGAATCTGGTTAGCCGGTATTTATTATTTTATTAACTTGCTAAGCTAGGTCAACTGTGGTTAGGTGATGTAGTACAGTTGAGATCTTCGATTGTACAAGTAGATAGTGGGTTTTTTACGGTAAACTGCCCTACATAAATTGCCATTTTCACCTTGTCGCACAACCTGGATCTCCGGGGACACAGAAGAAAGGAAACTATCTATAGTGTTGGAAGTTTACTGGTTTAAGATCCTTGCCCTGAGGGATGGTGGCGATTAAATAAACCTGAGAGAGGAAGGGAGAAGCACATTATCCACAGATGATTTGTATTCTGCACTACTTGAGAAAGGTCGTTTGGACTTCGTGCTGTGGGATCGGTTCTCCCGTTTCCGGCATTGGTATTGTCCGGGACAAAATTAACCGCGCACCAACGATCGACGACAACCCAACCCTCCTCATGACCCCGCACTTTCAGCCCCACCAAAAGAACTTTCTCTAACTCGAATATTGTTGTCATGGTCAGAGTTTTCCCTTCAGCTCCAACTTATTTGGAGATGCAGAAATACGAGGTGATCTTGAATATATTTCAGGTGGTTCGGCGTGACATGTTTGAATTTAGTTGGCGACAGACCATGGTTGTATAACCATGGGTGAAAGAACCCTATACCCTACTCGGTGATTTTTAAAGTATCCGGAATCTTGGCACTGATTTGTATGTGTCTTGGCGCCAAGCTGTCCGAATATTAAAAAAATCGCCAAGTACAGTCTCTCATGGGGTCTTGATGAATATTAGCCGGAATAGGACCTAGTAGCAGGTGTTATATTTTTTTTGTTGCCCTCCTTTGACGAATTCGATGTTTTTGTTGCCAAATACCCTTGTTCCCCACCCACTGATATTCGTCACGACCCCATGAGAGCCTGTATTTCATTAATTGGTTACAAAATTGCTGCCGGTTGTTTCAAACCATTATATAATTCAGATCACCCAAACCGTCCTATAGTTAGAAACAGTGGTTTGGGCTGAAATAATGGTTTGGACGCCCAAACATGTCACTCTAAAGACTCCTTAGCGTTCAGGTGTGGTCTGATGGTTGAAATTTTGGGCTACTTGCCGTTGATACTGTAAGGCTTTTCAAGACGATCTCAACTGTCTCATACTAACTTGCGTGGTTGGGCATATAATTTCGGTATGACACCCAAAGGGGTTCTGTGAGCCGAGAAGAGTCACGTGAGAAGTTATTATAAAGGTGTTCCTCTGCGCCAATATTTGAACTTGCGGGGAAATGCGATATCGGGTGAGAGAGAGTGCATCAGTGCCGGAAATCAAATAATGGTATTAGAAGTATGTGCATTGAAGGTGAATAACGGAAAATAATAACAACAAAACAGCGTTCCGCAGATCCCCTATCCCCAACACGCCCTACCCCTATCACCCCCTCATTCCCTCAGCTCCCACTTAACCCACATGCCGCCTGCGGCCGGCTGGGATGGTCCACCAAGCTATCTCCGCGGCCTCGAGCTTAATCATAAGGTATGCAATTTCCGTGGCCCAGGCCGCCGAGGAATGGTTGGGGGGGGGGGGTAGTGTGGGCATCCGAGCGAGCGCCTGGACAGACAATGTCGAGGAAGATGATATTGGGGCAGTGCAGGTCGGAGAAGAAGGCGCTGGCGCAGATAATTTTGGGGTAGGAGGGGCAGGCGGGCCAAGCAGCACCGGGAAAGAAAAGATCTGGGAGGGTGATGGAGGGGCAAAAAATGTCCGGGCAGACAAGGTTGGGGCACGTGGGCCAGGTTCCGTTGGTGGAGGTTTGAGGGTACCGTTCGGGAATATAAGGCCACCGATGCAAGTAAGTGGCCACACGGGTTCGATGAGGAGCCCTAGCCGGCCCCCCCACTTCCCCCAACCATGGTCGATACGGACCCCCCGTGCTTTGCCCAGAACTCTAAAGAATATGAAATGACCAAGTTAGCTATCCGGAATGTTTGGAACCTCTAAGCTTAAACAAACCTCTTATTGAGCAGGCAATTGATTTCCGGGACTGAACGGGGCCGGACGGCTATCTGTTGCCCGTCCAGCGGTAAAAGTACCCGAAGGCAGCCGTTGGGCTGGACAGCCAGCCTTATAACCTGAGACAAGCGTGTCCAGGGTAGGAGGGGATGGTAGAGGACGGCAGGGGATGGCAGTGAGTCGTAAGGGACTGCAGGGGATCATGGGTGAGGGTGGGGGACAGTTGAACATAATGGCTACGGATGTAGTGATGGTGAGGATTTTACCCAGTGGAGTGAAACCGCTGAAGTGGAGATGGAGATCATGACTGATTGTGATAACTTTATGGAAAGGAAAGACTTGAGGAAAGTTGTGTACGGGAAGAAAGGTGCCTTGCAGGAGAGGTCAAGAAAGAAAAACAAGGGGGTGAATTTTTTTGCGCGTTCCTTGACTAGTGCGACGTATCCCCGACGGGCCCAGAGTGCTGGCGCATCCCGCTCCAAGCGCGGCCATTAAACAGGGGTACTGAGAAATATGAAATAGTCGGGCATATACTTGAAACCTGAGAGAGCGAAATATGCTTGAACCACATCCTATCTGAGGGAGCGGGAGGACCAACTATTGATGCGGCAAAACAAGAATATATATCCGGTGTGGAAAAGAAATCCCAGATGACAATAAGGAACACAAGAGAGGATGGATGAGAACAGAATTTCATGTAGACTGACTGATAGAGTAGAAATGAAATAAAAGAAAATGCTGACAGGATAAGTTGAACTCTGATAGCATTAACGCGAAACAAAGGCATACTTACCAGCGTCGCCATACTCGAAGCCGTGGAGAGTGCATAATATTGTCCGAAAGTATAATTTGGACAAGAGAGGTGGTTGAACGGAACGAGTGATCTCTCATGATGCCTTAATGATTGGTTGGGAGATGCATGGTTTCAATTTGAGCTAGTGCCGGAGGTCCAAGATATAAGACTATAGCCCTCGACCGTCTGTCCGGTCCTACCTCAAAAACGGACAGACTAGGCGGGGACACCGTTCTAGAGACACCAGTGCCAGCAACATGGGCATGGTATAATAACCCCAGGAGCGGCGTGTCTGATTAGGAGCAGAGAGGAGCGCAGGCAACACGAAGAGCACATGAGATGGAGGAACACCGAAGTGTGGATGAGTGAACGTTCTAGTGCATGAACGGATGTATCCCTAGGCCTCTGAGATATTCGGTCTAGTTTTAAATGTCGAAAATTAACTTAATTTAGTAAGTGTGATAGGAAAGGCTTCGCGGCTCCAAACCGCCATACTGCTCAGAATACTGAGAAATCTGTAGGGCTGAACATTACCACGACAAAAGCGCGAGAGTCGGCGTATATTTTCTCCCAGTTTCTTAAATAGGCTAGTTTTCAAAATGTAAAAATGAACTTAATGTCTCAGCGGCGGACGTGAGAGGGTTATACATGTAGAGACCTCACTACTCAAAGTGACCTTTGAACTTGTTATCCCCTCCACATGATTGGACTTGCAATTATATCTTTTGATTTCATATATCCAATGCAATTGTCTAGTGTCGGGTAATTCTAATATACTAACTAGTGCGGCCGAATTCAAGCCTGGCACTAAAGGTGGCAACGCCTATACAAAGTTTCCGGCTTCAATCTGGCCGCGCTAATAAAATCTTCACCGGCTCCTACTACTAGTGATCACACCCTTTCACACAGATCGAAAACTATGCTTTCTATGGGCTCGTTGTAGCTATTCCAAAACGGATACCCATTCTTAGCGCGTAGACACCAGCATTGAATAGGCTATATCTACAGCTTTGTGAGCTGGCGGGGTGGAAAGCTGGTGCTTTTTATGCGGGGCTCAACCGGGTCAATCATGCACTGTGCTATAGTATGCGACATCCCCAACATTGCATTTCCATTTATCCGCACGTCATTGTCTTCTGGAGCGGTTTAAAGATGGGATCGTGCCCCGAATGTGAGTTTTAGACCCACGGTAACGGTGTCATAGGCAACTAAACGACATGGAGGGCGAGAACAACGGTAAGGAAATCCTCGACGAGAAGTGCGAGATAGCATCCGATGGGGAATTGTGGTCCGCTAAGGAGGAAGCGCTTGTGAGGAGGAGGTTGGATTGGAGGTTGCTACCGCTGTTGGCAGTGGGATATCTGCTTTGCTTTATTGATCGGTAGGTAGGGTGAGTCTAGTGGTCCCGATGGAGTCCCGCTAACATGCCCCCGGTGGTAACTTAGATCAAATATCGGGTATGGTGATAAGAGTGGCAAGTTTTACCGTACAGTGAGCTGCCGCTGATCCGGACGAGCATAGGAATGCTCGGATTCAGGGAATGGACAAAGATCTGGACCTTGTCGGGTTCAGGTTTAATTGGGCTTTGACCGCGTTTTATATTCCCTTTCTAATGTCGGTTTCCTAGCCACAGCAGCCAAGATAAGTGATCGCTAACCAACGGCTGGTGTTGAAGGGTCGAGATTCCGAGCAATATATTACTCAAGAAGATAGGTATCAGCGCATAGATGTTTTCCTTACCGATCGGAAGTTATCGTGCTAACCTCTCATATAGGTCCAAAGATTTATAGTACTTATCCCCTCTACCCCCCTCGTTTCCACCATCCGCGGCAACTAACAACCTGAATATCCAGTCCCTGCCCTCCTAGTAGCTTTCGGTATTGCATCAATTGGAACCGCATTCGTGAAAAGTTTCCAGCAACTATGCGTGGCTCGTGCTTTCTTGGGTCTCGCAGAGGGTGGGACAATGCCAGTATTGCTCCCTAGTTCTTTTAATTCTTCCAGCCGTGCTGATGGTTCAGGGAATGGCATTCTTCGTAACTTGTTTCTACAAGCGCAGCGAGGTTCTCTTCCGAGTAGGACTCCTTGCGTCGGCTGGATCGCTTGCCGGAGCTTTCGGTGGATTTTTGGCAGCAGCTTTGACGTGAGTCCATACAAATAACGCGGTTCTAGATGGACGAAGCTGATGAGCTGGGTGTAGGAGGATTCCCGACTGGGGTGTCAAAGGGTCTGAGGTGCATACGTCCGTACTCTCCCTCTCCAAGATTAATTGGGCGAGGGTTGTAACATGTACCCTAGGTGGAGAAATATCTTCTTCTTTGAAGGCATTGTGGGGACTCCTTTAACTGTCATTCGGATGAACCTTATTGACAAAGGTTTCGTACATAGGTGACCGTCGGATTTGGAATCCTAGGGTACTTCCTCGTGCCTCGATCTCCTGAAAGCTGCATGTTTCTGAGTGAACGCCAGCGGTGGATCGCAGCCGAAAGAATGAGGATTGAACATAGAGAAGTAGGTGTTGCCTGTTACCACAATGGGTATCACTCAGCTGACGAGAATAGATGGGGAGTGAGAAAACCGAATTATGGCATGTGAAGAGAGCAATCTTCAATATTAATAATATAATTTGTTGTATGGGATTTTTCTTTATGAATATTACGGTGCAGAGTTTCTCTTTATTCATAGTAAGTTAATCGTTTGCTCCTGCACTACAACATTAGACTAATTTAGATTCAGCCGACAATCCTGAAAGGATTGGGTTGGAGGGCAACAAAAGCTCAAGTACATCTTTCTCCCCCTCGCCACCCGGCTTCCACAGTTACTAATATCTGTAGCTCCTCACTGTTCCACCATACGTCCTTGCATGCGGCTTCTCACTGGCGATAGCCCGGCTCTCTGACGTCCATCGAAAACGCGGACTTTTTATCCTCCTTTGCACAATTCTAACGATAACGGGATACTCAATTCTTATAAGTGTGGATAATCCGAATCTCAAGTACATGGCAGTTTTTTTCGCCTCGAGTGGTGCATTCCCGGTTGGTGTGGCGTTTTTGAGTTGGGGGTTGAACAGTATGTTTCTTCCCACATGGCAACCTACCGACGAGAGAAGAGCGCTAATGATGATGGGGCTGGTGAATAGACGCAGCGGGACCTTCGGTGAGAGCTGTAACGGGAGGGTACATTGTGAGCATTGGCACATGCGGTGCAATCGTTGCTACGTATGGTTTCTCCTGTTTCCTTTATCAAATTAAATTAATTGGACGGCATAGGTGGACATATGTCCCTTCAGATGGTCCGCGATATATCCGAGGGCATTCAATCAACCTTGGCATGCCCCCCCCCTTTCCCCCATAGCATTAATTAGAGCTAACACCTTCTAGGCGGCGAAATCTGTGTGGCAATAGTGGCTCTATTAGGTATCCTCTACGCTCGGAGGGAGAACAATTTACGCGACAGAGGAGGAAGGGATGACAGGTTGGTCGGGTTAACGGAGGAGCAAGTGCAGAAGTTGGGCTATCGGCATCCAGAATTTCGATATATTGAATAGTACCAGAAGGGGGTTTTGGCATTAGGCTGAAGGCGGGCGGGGTGATTAGCTATTTCAGGATACCGCTGTGTGTGGAGGGGAACGATGTTCGTTGATATCTACCGTAGTGGAGGATGCTATGATAGATAAGTTGGAAAGACACATGCCAAGTCCACTCCTGCACAACCAATGATTGACCCAAACCCAAGCTTAGACAGACCCTAGTCTAGCGCAAAGCCATGACCTAAGCATATAGCCGGATCCCCCTGTAAATACTCCTACGATCCGCTATCCCTGCTTGTGACGAATATCCCTGTAAATCGCGATATTAGCCCAAGGCTGGTTTAACTTGGCAAGTTAGCGGAATTGCGAAACTTAGTATGGCAGATTCAGCACTACCGAATGCCCTAGGCCACACTGCTCGACGAAAGAGTTGGCCTAAGTTCGGAGGGGGGGGATTGGTCTCAATCGGCTCTTTAGATGAGTTCCCTACCAAGCACATGGTAAATTTGGAATTTCCTATAACTCATCATCGGGAGTGCTCCAACACCCGGCTCTACCTTGTAGGAGGGCTCATATCACAACCGAAGTGGAGGACAACTCTCCCGCGGGAGCTAATATGGTTACGATAGAACCAACTTCGGACGATATAGGAAGACATATTGAGGGGAAGGTGAGACAGGACCTAGACAAGATCATAATGGATGAGAAGTTTCTAGCAAATATAAGGAAAGCCGTTCCAAAGGGAGCCTCAGGAATGTATGTATTAACAGAAGATATCAAACTCCAAAGACAAGCCTGACAGCCGCCTCTCCATCTATTTTTGCCTCAGCAGAAACGCACTCGCTAAAGCAAACACTCCATACACTGGTCATTGGCCTCGGATGCAAGATGCATACACCATGACATTAGATCGATAAGATATCATGGCAAGACGGAAGCGAAGAGAAATATTAGATGTGTGGAGCGCAAGATGGTTAGCGCGCGCAGCGCCCGGCAGCCCTTTCATATAATCAATTAGCCATCCGGAGGTACAGCTCCTAAGTTTTGTAGGTTCCACGAGCCCAGGTGCGCAGCTAGCAGGGGGTAAGGGCAGCAACCTCCTTGGTGGAAACTACAAAACCCAGGCGCTGTACCTCCGTTAGAATAGAAATATTAAGTTGGTGTTTCCACAAAACAATTTAAGTCTGGGATATGGGCTATTAGAAGAGTGTGTCGCTCTATCATTTCTACCAATGAATGGTTGTTTCCGATATGCAATTAGGTAAATTTATTGTGAAAAAGAATAAATTCGTACGCGCTTTACCATTTTTTATTTGCCAGATGTGGCATCCATGATGGTCTAACGAATACGAGCGCATTCACCGAATAGACACTCCACCGTAGGTCCCACTTCGGCTGATGCCTAAAGAAAGCATCCCACCGATGGCATGAATACTATGTTGACTTTGAGCCATTGGGGGTGCGGGGTTTGGTCGATTGCGATGCTAGGCCCACAGTTACTGACAACAGCATTGCGATATCTTTACATCCTGCAATGCCGGCAGTGTTCCCAACGGGCTAGGCCGTCTAGGCTTGAGTGAAGCCGGGGCCTGTGGAAATCCTCAGATCTAGCCTGGCCCGAGCCTGGATCGGCGGGGCCCGCCCCATAGGCCATATAAGCTTTATCCCGGCTTCTCTCATATAGCCTAGGCTGGCCTATATAGTCTTGGCCGACGCACTCATTGCGAGCGGCCACTCCATGTCAACAGCAAAATTCATTGTAAATGTTTCTCAATTTACCAATATGATTAAAAATAAAGGAACAATTTCGCTTTATTAGCGAAAAAAGCACTAAAAGATACTAGAGATAGTGAATTAATTAATTGAATTAATTGTAGAAAAAGAGCTGCCCTTGTGGTGGATTAACTGGGCGCAGTAGGATAGTGACTATTTAGAAGGTATCAATACGGGGTGTTGACTGTAAATATTTTACAAAATAACAGTGAAAATACAGTTTCGCTTTATTCGCTTGGGGATTTAAAGTAGTTCCCGCTCAAGAGGCAAAATAGCAGGGAATTATGGTAGGATAGGGTTGTGCTGGTGGCCCTGGAGGTAAATCTTTAAAACTTTATTGAGGCGGTTGAGTATCACTCGTTTTGTGATTAAGGGTGTTCCAACCCCCTCCCCTCTTTCGAGTTTGCCTTTAATCTTTTTCCTCTTTACCTTGAGCTATTGCTTCTTAATTAAAGCAATCTGTTCTTAACGCTAATCTCCGGGCCTATAGGCCGGCATACCCTCGGCCTGGCCCGTTGGGAACACTGGATGTTCTACATCACCATGGCCATACTCGGATTCCAGATTGTCGCTGGAACTATAATCTTCGGGTCGACGGCTAGGCACTTCCTGCCGAGGTTCCCGTGTAATATGGCATCTGAGATTGGCTTCTTCCATGCAAGCAGTGACGTTGCTGGAACCGCAAATATGTGCTCTGCTATGCGCAGCCGACATTTGAAGAGATTGGAGGGGACGTATGGCTATGGGAAGTTTAAGGGGTCGGATGGGGAGAGGCATGTTGGTATTGAGAGGATGAGCTCGATTAGGGGTTATAAGAAGGTAGTGGTGACTACGAGCGTAAGCTCTACCATTCCCGATATGACGACGATGGTGAGGACGGCAGAGACAGTTACAAGCGCAAGTCCTTCACCTCACGTGGCTGGAGTGCGCAGTTTCCGCGGCCGGGGACATTGTTGTGCAGGTTTGGGCGATGGATCAGATGGCAACCCGGGGAGTGAGCGCGGTCGAGGTGAGTACCAGCGTGGTCCCAGTTACGGGCCCGGTAAATGGGAGCGCGGTAACCGTGGCCGTAGGGGCAGGAGAGGATGATGACCTTGAGCTTGTAGTGTAGAGCAATCCCGTTCGTTATGTTAGAATTACTGTATAGAGGTCGGTGGATGTGTTTCTCATTCTACCTTATGATTAATGATGGTCGTCTGCCTTTCTGTTCCCTTTTTTGGCCTTGACTATCTCTCCGTTTTTGTAGGGGGAGTGTTTCTCATTTGTCTACCTCCTCTTCCTTCATATATTCTTCCTTTCCTCCTTTCCTCCTTTTCTTATATTCCATATTGTTCTTGCTCTCTGTCCTCTGTTCTTTACCTGCCTACACCAGGTCTCAGCGGGGTCACCCTATACGGAAAGCAACTCTACCCATGATGTATTATATATATGGAAGATATGGAGGAGCCGGGAGAGGCTGAGGTGGATTTGTCAAATTCCCTTCATTCCCCTTCTTTACCCGATAGGGGGCCTGAAAATTTGGCATTTACCTCTCTCTGTCTGCGCTTCCCTTTTTCGTGAGACTGGAGCGGAATGGGACTTCCCTGTGGCACTATCTCTGTGTTCGTTGAGTCGATTGTAGGTAGGAGGGGAAATATCGTGGAGTTGTGGTCATAATGTATCACTCGTGAATATTTTTGTGGGGGATATTAATGTTGTTAATCTTAATGATGGCATTTACCTGATGCTAAAAGAACACAAGCACACCCATCCTTACTTCTTTCCTTTAGATTATGTATAGAGTAATGGTATAATTATCCGAGTAGTTGCACATTGTACTCGAGTATGAGGAGCAGAGAGGTGCTTAGGTAACAGCTGTGGAACGGATGTGCTTGGCTTGGCTGCCGGGGTGGGAAGGATCGTTTAGGAGACATGCAGGCGGAAAGGATACCGTTGAGTCTTGGTATTGACCTCTTTAAGGTTAATGTATCCTAATCAAGATCAAGATAATTCAAACTAGTTTAGACATTACCCATAACAGGGTAATTAGTAAGCTAAAGTCTGCTATTTTAGGAGTGTCCCGATTCTGCGTGTCTCACCAGCCCATGGGATACACCTGTCCTTTACCTTTGGTTTGATTTTAGTTTAGTTGAGCGAAGTTGAGAGCGCGAGCGAATGAACCAAGTAGACACGCAGTGAAAGTTATGTTCCCTATCCTTCCTCCAAAGTGCCTAAGTTCTACAGTACGTAAAATCTCTTAGTCTATTGGTTACTTCGGTCTGAACCTCATTTCCTACTTTGGCAACAGGAAGGGCACATCTATGATGCAGGAACACCAAAGTGTGGAAGGTGCACATGAGAAGAAGCACCAGTAATTCGATATAGGTGCCGGGGGTCATATTGTTCTTTTCGCTTTGCAAAGAGTGCTCTAATAGGTGGTATGAGGGTCTTTCTATAATATAGTCTCTTTGTTTCTTATTTCTCTCTTTCTCAGCCTGGATCTATTGTATCGCGAGCACAATATTTTGCATATAGGATTGCACCCGCCATCATTTGATATCACTTGGTTGATTTTTAAGTCCCAAGCTACACTTCTCCGCTTAGTAGCCTGGCTACGAATTCCACTGTTTCAGACATGCCAAGGGATAGTTGGCGTGTCCCGCAGAACCCAGGGTCAATAAGCTTCGACAGAACAAGGCTTCTGTCCCGAGAGGCTGACTTTGACTTCCCAGCACTTGAGGTTCAGGGTAGCCCTGGGGGGAACGAGCCGTCAGAAATCAAGTTCGTGGCGGGGGTCTCCTGCTGCGGGGAGACTGCGCGCCATAAAAAAAGACTTGGAAATTATTATGGAATCAGTGGTGCTGACGGTTATAATTTTTAAATTGTGTGCTGGGGATGTGCATACGGTAATAAAGTGACAATAACAACTGTCGGAAATATTTGATGCGGCTTCCCTTTTCAGGAAAGTAGGCAGTTTGGAGTTTTCGAACACACAAAGAAGTCTGTACGGGTATTGAGTTGCTCACAAGGAAGGAGACAAGGAACTTCAACTTATGATAGCCCAAACAGGAAGCTGAGTGAAGGAAGGGAGCAAGAAAGGAGGGCTAGTCATGACAATTGGCCTTTTTATTTTTATTTTTTCCTTTACCTTTTTATGGTGCCGTACAGTTATTTCCTTCTTTCCACACGCCGCCTACCCCTCCCCCTCCCATTCCGCCGTTCGGGACTTGTATGGCACTCGAGTATCATGCCGTAAAAACTCTTGAAATCCACCATCCGGCAGCCTCCTGGGAGTCAAAAACATCTAGGCGGGGATTAGCGTTTTCCCAACATAGGAAAAAAGATCTGCCCACTACACACCTTGGATCTCGCTATCATAACGGGTATTCGCAATTCCATTAGCCTGTCTGGCTAAATGTATCCCGAGCTAATGGGCTGATCATGGCTCACAATCTGATGGCGGATTTCAAGAGTTTTTTACGGTACTGGTACTCGGGTATGGACGAAAGTGGTGGGGGTAGGTATGGGGGGTTTGAAATGTCAAAGCTTTTTACTCTTCTTAGCATTATATCTACAAAAATTAATTAAATCATTTTTTCCCTCTGATGGCTATGAGCACGGGGACCTCAAACCCCTGTCCCTACAATCACTTTCGTCCATACCCTACGGAGGTACAGCCCATAAGTATTGTATATTTTACTAGCAGGGGTGTTTGGCTAGCGTTGGGTAAGAGTAACGAATTGGGTATAAGCGGAGCGAATGGGGTATGATAGCTACCTAATCCACCCCT
>Ga0307509_10001797_pt1 | contig 35526 bp, 27 predicted proteins | sample 10_EM_MG_FD_202245 | JGI IMG/M metagenome (GOLD analysis project Ga0307509, IMG submission 202245) | Populus trichocarpa ectomycorrhiza microbial communities from riparian zone in the Pacific Northwest, United States - 10_EM | ecosystem: Host-associated > Plants > Roots > Unclassified | place...
TTTCTTTTTTAAATAATATTCTCCGAATATCTTGCTGTTTTCACGATACCCCGTTGTTCCGGATACCTCGCTGTCCCGGATGAAATCCGTGAAAAATGGCCATCCGGGATAGCGAGGTGCGACTGTATTGTCCGATATGAGACAGATCATGATCCTTCGAGGATATTACAGTACTGGAATGCTCACCTGGGGTTTTATGGGAAGCTTTACCCCTATTATGCTGATATTTTGTTGGAGAGATGCGGTGTGATGCTGTATGACTTGACCTAGTCGCGAGTTTCAATACGAGATCCTCCTCTTATTGTTTATGCTCTTGCGATTTTGTGTTTTTTTAATGCCAGCAGAATCTTTCCCATTTATTTTTTTACTTTTTATGAGTGATCTTCATGGCTGCGTGCCTCCGTGTTGTGTCTTGTTGAGAGGGGGCTAGTGCGATATTGCTGACTTAGAAAACTCCGTAGCCGCATACAAAAGTTAGTGCCCAGCAAATGACTCTGGTGATTACACGGTCATACCTCCGAAATACGGGAACTGTGGCACGAGGAGAATCTTACACACATTCCGTATTTCGACTCCCTCATCTCCCAGAAGCCATTCCTCAGGACTACAGTCTGTACCCACACCATCCACGCCCGTGTGTGGGCACAGCGCCTGTACTCGACATTGTGTTCTAAATTCTAATACTACGTTGACGTTTTCACAGAAAGCATTGACAGGGAATTGCAAGTATAGATTCCGGCAATATGGTAGGCAAAAGAGCCCAATGAAAGCCCCAAGGATTCTTAGCATCCGCCACGTACGTATAGATGGTAGATTTTCGATGGAGTACATATCGTATCTTTCCCTAAAAGCCGGCTGGAGCCAAGAGCTTGAGAGCAAGATGACCCTAAATCGCCACACTTTAGATAGTGAAAGGCAATCGGATAGCCCTCTTTAGGGCTGAAACGACTTTATGAAAAGGGGCGTAGCACCCTTGCTCACCAGTATTATCCCTACCGGCAGAGGTATCCGTCCTTCCCCGCGCGCCCCGACTACCGTATTTAAGCCAAAGTTCGCATGCCTTGGTCCTGTCATCTCTCCACCACGCACGCAATAAGGCTCTCAGAAGCATACGGTAGTGCATTACCATCTACATTAGGTAACTTAAACAACAAGAAATGTCGCAGAAAGACTCTTTAGCCTCGCGGATAAATCGCAAGTCCCAGGGGACTGATTGGAAGAGACACCTATCCGGCTCCACGATGGGCTTCCCCGGTTCGATCAATTAGCCCTTTTGGGTTCCGTGAATGATAGAGCCATGTGGGAAGTTATGGCAGCTGAGTGTAACACCAAACCCCAGGGTTGAATCGGTACCGTACCGGGAACAACGCCTTGGCAGATGATTCAATCAACCTACGATACCACCACGATGCCAGCACTATGAAAAGGAAAAGAAAAATTGTCCAAGGGATAGTGGTCGAGTACAGTACCGGTATTATCGGTATCGTCAGTGATACGGTATGGTGCATATAGCACTTCCATTCGGCACTAAACAAACGTTTCAGAATTATAATTGTTGCCGCGTGTTGGTGCTGGTCAGGGTTTTTGAGCTTATTGGTTTGTATTCCCGGAACAGGTTCACCACGGCACTTGTATATTTGGCATAAAGTATTTGAAAATGAGACGGGGTTTTTTTTCCCCTCCCCTAGCTGGGTGGTTGTGTAACAAATGGTCGTATTCTGAGGTTTTTATTGAGAAGCATGATATGGGCACTACCTAAGGATCATGATACGATAGAGGATGTCAACACTCTTTCCAAACATGCACGATGTTAGCCCAGGAAACGCCCAATATCCGTTGTGGCCGTGGGCAGGGATTCCCTATCTAAGCAAAGAGAAAGCAACAGTAAATTCTAACGTAGAGGGTCGAGACTCGGCTGTCTCGTAGACTCTTGGTTATATTTTCATGCTGACCTAGCCACTGCAAGAATATCGTACTAACACTCTCTTGCTTGGGCAAGTTTATCTGAATGTAGGAACAGCCAGCCGATCCTGGTAGCCCTTTTGATCAGTCTCACGGGTATATTTCCACGCTCCCTTTAGTTCCGATTACCACACTGGCAGGAAACCGCCAGCTGGTTCGCAAGTTTGTCATAGCGCCTATTGTATCCTGTTTCTCCAGGATCTGCGATTCTCTAATTCGCTCTCATGGAGTCTTCGGCCGAAGTAGATGCAGTAAGGGATGTGATGTTCGCTACCCATAAGTAAGTTTCCCCTAGCATACCCTGTTCGACTACCACGAGGACAAGCAAGCCATGTAATGGAGGGATGAGAGAAAGTGACGAGGAGAGAACCGGCTACTTGTGTGAGTACGCGCTAGGGCATGCTAGCGCAAACACCCCTTCACATATGTTTCCTTCCTTCCTTTCCTTCCTCGATTTGGTCCTCGCCTTTCATACCCCTTTTTCCTACTTCTAACTCTATGGTCTGTGTACCGTACTTGTCACATTCAACCCCTCCCTACTCCCCAGTTTACTTATCTCTGTGAAACCCCCGTTCTGATCATTGCTTCTTCTAATGTTCCCAACACTCAAGTGGTCTATATCTACGAGTGAGCGACTGTGATCGCCAAGGAATTAGAATTCGTTCGGATGCAAGTATCGAACCCAATGCTATGGAATCGAAAAGCTACGGGCTATTGAGAGACTGGAGAGGAAAGCGACAAGCGGTGCATCTGACAGAAATGATGCTTGAGCACCCAGTGGGGGACATGGATCTATTATTCTTACCCCCCCAAGTAATAGGGAAGGGAGTATTGGTTTGATAGGGATCACTCAGACGCTATCCAGCGCGGCAGATGGGTATACAGAGTAGTGTTCAGCTCAGCGCAAGGGTCCCTGAGGACCACAAGTCCAGGTATCCGACAAAGCGAGGGGGGCCGAGGATTTCATGCCTTATTTTGCTGGGGGAAAAAAACTCGATTTAAAGAAGGGTTGAAAAGCAGCCTAGCAGCCATTAGCCAAAGGAGATACTGGTGATTATGGACTAAGAAGTGAAACTGCTACAAGGAAATTCTCCATCAGGAGGAGGAAGGTATGGGGCTTTGTTGGTCGGATCCGAACGGGACGGGAGTTGGTTAATTGGGGAAGATGACCTGTAAGCAAGCGGGCGGAGAAGAGTACTCCCGAAGGCGGTGGCGATGGCGATGATGGTAAATAGCCATCATACAGTGCGAAATCCAACCTGAAAGTCGGACAAAAATGCCCTAAAATACATTATCACCAGTCATGAAGATTGAACGTATGCTCTTCTATACACCACCGATGTGCCGCTTCCCAAGGACTTTCAAGGGCAGATATGCCCTGACAATGCATTCAAGGCGTAATAATTTGATACTTCATATCAGGCGGGGGGATTCAAATCTTCCTATTAACGGGGTAAGTGTTTGCTCTTAGAATGACATTCTGGGAGGAATACCTAGCTCCCGCAGGGACTCAGATGTCAAAAACCAATTGGCCCATGTGCAATTAGCGGGGACCTAGGAGTTCAATTCTCGCCCACCAATGGATGATTGAACAATCCATCACTGGTGCGGGAGAATTTAGGAATCCTGCCATATGAAGATGTGGAGACTTTCTGTCCCTTTCACATGGGGATTGGAATAAGCCTCCACCATACGCATCCCAAGTACAGTAACTTAAACCCTCTGACGACCCATCATTCCTCTCCTTAGACAGTCCTTTTCTTCACGCAGGCGCAAGGCTCCACAGTACTTGATTTAGCTGCATGCATAACTCGCGTAGCTAAGCGTCGGCACCGCGGGAAGGACCCGCGTACCCCCGGGTCCATGGGGAGCTCATTCGCCAAGCCAGTATCCGCTGCATCTGGCGAACGGCTTCCGCACAGTTCCTGCTTGCCATTGGCGTTATCCAGGCTGCAGGGTCGACGGTGCTGTGAGGGAGTGAAGTAATATTTCCCTGGATACCGCGACCAAATACTGATAAAGCCATCTGGTGGGATATTTCCCATCCCCACGTGCCCATCCAACTGGCTTGGCCCATTCTGATTCTCGGAAGTAGACACACTCACGTTAAACTTTATCCAACCAACAGCACATAATCCGTAACGATCGACTCACCATGAACACACCCAGCACAAACCCAAGAAACATCAAAACCTCGGCATAATCCGGTGCGAAACAAATGGCGGCATTGAGCTATAGTAGCATTGCTGTGCCTATTGCAAATTGAGAGTGCCCTACAATGTGCATGCATGGATGTAAACTTACGGGTAACTTGACTGAATGCTTTTAAACTACTCCCCAGCATAGGATCGCCGTCCGACCCACAAAAACACACGAATTTTGGTCGGGGCGGTGATTCGCGAACGAGGCTTTCCTGAAGGTGCCTGTAACGTAATGGTTTCATTTGGGGCGTGGCGTGTGTGTCGGTACTCGGTACAGTACTGTACTGCACGATGCCTTCCGGCGAGGGATTCCCTCCCATCGCGCTTCTTCCTAAGATATGTTGGAAGTCCGTCACTCCGGAGCGCAACATGTCATATCTTATTTCACAATATAATACAGTACATCCGCAAGAGATCTGGGCGGCTCCTAATCTATAGGTCTAAAAGCCCTAGAGAGGAGTAGCTTGGGAGACAGGAGTGGTGAGGATTGGGGGGGGGGGGGGGGGGGGCCGGGGGGGGAGGGGGGGGTTTAGCACAAGATTTACAGTTAATGCCGGTATTATAGTATTGGTAGGATAAAAGCGTTTGTAGCATGGTTATAAGGCCGTAAACTGTTTACTCCTGGATCATACGGTACGGCCGCTTTGGGGGAAGGGAGGATGATAGGGCAAAATAACATAGTTCATAGAGATGTGGATGGTAGATATCATCCTATTGCGGTTGTTTCTTGCGCGCTTGAACAAGCGGGCAGTAAAGCACGTCTGGCTGTGACGGGTTAAGGGTGTAGCTTAAGCTCTGGGGGATTCTTGCGACGGAATCGCAGCGGCCAAATCTACTGATCACGGTTCACCTGACTTAGAACCCCTTCCAAACTCTGAAGCAAGATAACTAACTGTGCTATGGGCGAGTGCTGCCGTCGCGGTGGTCGTGCCTACGGTATCGTGAGTCAGTCGGGGGGCTTTGGTGTCTCGTGTGCTGAGTAAGGAGGACAACGACGCGAGCGCGTACAGTACTGGTACCCTGCTAATCCTCCAATAGCACTGCCACCTAGACAAAGAGTAACGCGACTTGTTAAGTGGTAGGGGACACCGACCCGCAGCAGGTTTAGTTAGGCAAAAACATCTCCTCGGCCACGGCCCCAAGTCACTTCACCAATTGGATGAAAAACTCGATTACACGCGATAGGATAGGAATACAATTGCAAAATCACGAAGGCCGCCCAAACAAACCACCAGGAAATAAAACAAAGCAAGATCCACGAAGATTTTTGATTAAGAAACATACGGTACCATCAACCGGTACTTTCCTAAAGAAGGGAGTAGAGAAAAGTGAAAAAGGTGATAAAGAGAGAAGAAAGGAAAAGCGAGACATGATATAAAAATTCAATACCACCCCTTCCTCCCGCCTCTCTTCGCGGGAGTTCTAGTAATGACCCAGACTCCACGGCGGTTATCGTCGATCATAGGTCTTCCATGCGGGAATCTACCCAATTGTTATTAGCAAACATGCCCTCGAAGCCGGTCTAGAAAGGGAGAAAATAACATACTCAACCTCACTCCTAACCCTGCGAACACCCTTCCCCTTCCCCTCCCAAATCCTCATCTTCTCAAAAAAAACGTAACTCCCGTAGAACATACCACACTCTGCACCCGCAGTCTCACCCTTCTTCTCCATGAACCTCCTATAGGTATTAGCGTTCACGTTGCCAATCGCTTCACGAAACTTCTTCTGCGTAACCTTGGAGTACTTCGGGTTGCGGAAAAAGGCACGGATCTTGCGGCGGAGCTCATCGCAGGAGTCATAGACTGGTACTGAATCAGTGGACTCGCCAGGGAGGGGGATCGATAGGAATGGGAGGTCCGGGTCGGCTGGCTCTTGCTCATCGGTGTGGGTGGAGGACTTGAGGTAGACGTTCGTGGAGATTGGGACGAGGGTTCTATCGATTGCGGGGTGGGGAGCAGCAGGGACGGGAGCCGGATAGGCGGTGGCTGGACCCGGGACCGTGGTTGCGGTAGCGGTAGCAGTCGTGGTAGGTGCAGACTTCGGAGCACGAGCTCTGCGGGTTTTCTTAGGCGGGGCAGGCTGGGATAGCGCTGGAGCCATCGGGCCGAGGTCGATAATTCCGCTGCTCATCTCGTTCTCGGGTAATCTGTATCTCTTGTATCTCGTTAGTATGTTTGCTTTCGAAGATTGTACAGGTGCGACACGTACAGGAGTGTTTGCTGTGTGGAAGAGATGTGGAATTGGGAGCGGGTGGCAATGGAGAAGGAAAAGGGGGGGGACAAGAGAGGACAGGTCTGAAAAAATGTCAGGAAATTAGGGTAGATAGCGTAGGGAACGAGGGCTGAAGCTAGGGAGTTTAAGCACAAGCTTGGATACGAGTCTGCCCCCATGATTCTAATCACGTGAGTTTTACGTCATGGCCCCGAGGAGAGGGTTGTGGGCTGGAGCAAGGAGACAAGAAGTGGTCTAGGCGCGACCCAGATGGGTTTTTGGGTCCTATCTCGCTGAGACACGTGTTGCCCCTGTGCACGGATGATAGACAGAACGCAGAACGCAGAACGCAGAACGCAGCCCAGGGGGCACAGCACCATGAGTCAATTGAGGAAGCGGTACTATGATACCGATAGTTTGTTTAGTGGGGGAACAACGAACAAACTTTTAGTGAAAATATTTTCTTCGAAAACGCTACATACAAAGCGAAAGCACCCATTTTCCCTTCCTCTCACAACAAGAAATCCAACCATACCGGCAATCCTTTGAATCCATTTGTGTACTTTAGAGGCCATTTGCCTATGATAAGGGTATGGAAAAACGAGCGATACGCCATGGGAGGCCATTAATAGCCGCAAGAACCGACAAGAACCCCCCATCCTGTTCTAACCTTCCTCCAATTACTCAGATCTATCTCGTCAATTTCAAGAACCAATCCGCAAACAGAACAGTTAACATTGCATGTGGTGCGATGCGAACGTAGTATCTATCAATCGTCAGATTCTGGTCGGAAATGTGACACGATCAGTGAGACTTACGTTCCGAAGCCTCTGTAGAATCTCAACAGTCCTTCCTCCCTGGCAACCTTCATGGCACAGTCCAAGCTTCCCTTATACGGAAGCTTCCCATCAGGGCCCTTGGTTTGCTTTTGCAGTCTAGTTTTGACCTACCCCATTACTGCTTGTTAGCCCCTACGTTTGGTATTATGGATGAATTTGGGAGGATGAATTTGGGACATACGAAATCAAACGGCAAGCTGAAAAAACTGGCGAAGAAGCCCGCAACTGCGCTGGCTGCGATTCCCCTCCCGACCTCTGCGTTCTTCCCCTTCCCAAGGACATTATCGAATCCCTCGATCTTTGCAAATCGAGCTTTGCTTTCCGAATAGAAGGCCAATTGACCGAAATTTAGTGCCATAGCTCTTGCAACCGTGGGCAAGCAACCATTCCATAGCGCGGTAATGCCTTCCTCGCCCGCAATCCTTCTGAGGGCATTCACAACGCTCGAGTAATTTTTTCTCTCCGCCAGGGGCCTCAGTCCATCGGATTGCATTCTAATAAGCGCCAGATCTGCCGGATTACCCAAGACCGCTCCCAATCCACCGGCAGACAATGCTGCTAGTGTCCTCTCGCCGAATGTTACGGGGCGACCCTGAGCCTTGGCATTGGTGGTGATTTTATTCATAAACGTCGTGAAGAAGCCCATTCGGGCCGTCGTATAGACTGCTTGGCGGAGCAGGCCAGCGGAGAGACCGCTATAAAGATCAAGGAACTTGCCTTGCTTTATTATGTCACCGGCTACTTTGAAAGCAGAGGGTCGGATGGCACTCTTGCCAACACCTTCACCAGCTAATTGAATACGGACCTAGGGAATTTCGTGTTAGAAAAAGGCTATTTAATCATCTCCCAATATTCAGTGCTCAGGGTTTCTTGGATTGAGGGTTAGCGTAGGGTTAGGGTTATCCCTGAGCAAGGACTGAATTGAGCTAGAGCGCTAAAGCTCATGAAAAATTACACTCTTCCGCTAACCAACAAACCTCCGCAGGGCGCAAGAAAACACACCTTGACCATGTCCACTGGCTGAATAAAACTCGTTGCAATCATTCCTGCTGCTCCACCGTTGAGGAACGGGAGTGCACTGCGAGTAATGGGGTGATGCAAGATGTCTGATTTGCTGCCACGGCCAACAGAACGGCCTGGTGCTGCTGCTGCCGACATGATTCTAGTTGTTGTTTTTTAGCGGGGATTGAAACTAGCTTCTGGATTTCACGGGGGGAGGGGAAGGGAGTACGGTAGTGGGAAGACCGAAGGACATACCTTTGAAGGGAGGAAATAGACCGGAGTAGGAAAGATCAGAATCAAGTCGTTGGGAGCTGGATGCAGGACACAATGTTAGCCGGTTCCGTCGGTTCTGGCACGGGCGCGGCAAAGGAAAGCCCGGTATGTAGTGTAGTGTAGTCTTGAATAAAGTTTCTCAAGGGTGTCACTCACGGTGGTGGGGTGAGGAGAAGGGAGGTGAGGAGGAAAGAGGAGGAGAGCAATGAAAGAGGAAGAAAGAAGAGACAGGAACGGAATAAAGCAAAACGGATGAGGGGTATCTTGAGTTTTGACTTTTTGTTCCCGCTAAGGGTGCGTAGCACAGGTCATGTGTAGGTGTTCCGGATCTGTCAATCTAGACAGCAATCATTAATATCGCTTCTTCCATTCCTCTCACATTTCGAAGCTGCACACTTGGTATTCATCCCAACACCAAAAGATAATGCCTCCCTCTCCCCCTATCACTCATTTGCCGGACCCCCGCGCCCATCACACCAGCAGCGGCTATGTTTGTCAATTCATGTTTTATTATTACCGGAATAACCTACAGCGAGCAGACACTTCCTCCACCCTTCCACCCTTCCCTTCACACTCCCAACAAAAAATCCTTCCTCCGGTCTATTCCATCCCTCTAAAGTGGTAAGTTGGCCGTAGATAACAATGTTAAAATAGCCAGCCTTGCTCCGAGGTAGATAGGGTACTTTCCCTCCGAGCGCAGCGAGAATGACTCGGGTTTGGTGGGTTACGTAACTCCCGTGTCGTATCTCTTCTCCTCTCAGTCGAGGGACGCGTGGAGCATGACAAGACCTCGAAGGAAAAAAGGACAGAGATGGGGGGTTTTTATATTCGTTAGAAAGTGGTATGACATGTGGATTGACCTTTTTTATTTATTGCATTTTCACATTCTCCTTATCATTTTGCGCTGCGTGATGCGATGTCACCACACCGCTCGGAGGAAAAGTAAGCTACATGCTGGAGACACTCTTTCTGCGATTCACTCTACAGTACTCGTACCATCGGAAAATGTCGAGGGCATATGATGTAAGGAGGCAATTGAGCTTGAATGGGCATCATATCATACTATTTTGTATCGTTCTCTGTTGGCTGTCCGCCAGTTGCTTTTGATGAGAGAGACATTTTCTCTGTTGAGGAGCTTCTTATCGTGCTCGGTTAAGCTGACAGACGGAGTGAAATGCGGGGTAACAAGCTTTGTGTGCGTGGGACTAAGGTCGTGAAATCTGGGGAAAGCCGGCATCGAAAGTGAAAGTGCTGGAATGAAAATATTCCAACTCTTGTGTGGATTGTACTGGTGCTTGTACTGTACCATATCTATTCCTGAAATCAACGGAGCACCAGTAGTCTGAATAGATGTTTACATAGGTGTTTGGGGCACTGTACGCGTTTATCTTCAGATTTCTATTGGAACTTGGAAGAAAAAATGATTGTGTAGGTTTTCTGCTAAACGAGAAAGGCTAAAGATCGGTGAGAAAGAGCGGCAGACAGTCGCTAGGTGGGCTCAACTTCTGGATGTGCCTTATCTGGAATTCAGCGGTCGCTTACAAAACATGATACTGATATCCTGACGATAACATAGGAGGGGGGTCAACCAACTGTGGCCTCAACGAACAGACCAAACAAAATCACCGCTTACTAAGTCACTTTGTGTGTGGTGTTTGTTGAGCCCCCCTATTCTTTGACTCCTAGTCTGACACTAGCTATCATGGAAGGCGTACCAGTTGTTAGAACCTAATATCCCCCAATTTTGTAGTTTGTTGCAGTAACCAGAGTTTCTTCGTGACTTTTCTGTAGCTTCCCACTACCAGCCCTCGTGGGAGAACGATGGGGCAATCGCAACTGGCTCGGGTTTCTGACTGCTTTTCGATCTTGGCAGCAAGGAAACAAGCCCCTCAGATATTCTCACACGAAAAATAGCACCCATTTTTAACACCTGTCTAGTGTCGAAGCGTGGGGAAAATGCGAGTATCATAGTAATCTCGGTAGAGGGTTTAATATAGGGCATTGCCGGAAGTCCGGCCCGGAGATCGTTTTAAAAGCCACGAGAGTCTGATTCTGAAGGCGGTGGGTCGAAACCAGGGTATCGTACCGTGTGCCAAGAACATCAAATTTCTATGCAGTGAGGTGGGCTTGCTTCTAAATCTCTTGATCAGTGTGTGGGGCAGCTAATAAAATAGACCGGCGTTCGGATAATATCCCTTCGGCTGTCTGAATAGTCAAATTCGTCGCTACGCACTGTAGGGCTGGGTTTGGCGATAGTGAGCCGGACTTGGTCAGAATATCGGATTTCCAGTCTTTCCGGTGCCCGAGCGAGGGGCACTCTTGATGGGTTCAAATATTCCCAGCAGGCTCAGATCGTTCCGGAAAGACTCAAGGCTCATAGTGGCAAATTTGACGACTTCGCATGGCCCAACAGATAATATGTTAAGGCTTTAATGATTGATAAATGCGCTTCTAGTTTACATATGCATATACTCGGGCGCAAATTAAAGATCCGGAAAAAGTGACTTGAAATATCTGTGTTGCAACCATACATTTTGTTTGTCACTTTTTCCGGATCTTTAATTTGCGCCCGAGTACTTATGCTACATTTACTGCATTTTGACCTCTTACAGGGTTGGTATGAAGCATCCCTCTCTCTTACCTCTCTCTAGGAAGTAGTGGTCTTTCTAGGACAAGAAATACAAGCTTGACTACAGAAACCATCAGCTATCCTACTCACACATTATTTTATATCTGGCATGACCAGTTGCTAATTGTTAGATGCTCCCGCTCTAAGGAAAAGGCTAACTTGCTCTCGATACTACGTCCTTTCAGCTCTAACAGTAATGCTGCCACATTGTTTGTGCATCTGTGTTCTTGGATATGTGTTAAAGTGTTTAGCTTGAGAGCAGTTTGTTTAGACTAATATTTCTATTGTTTTCAGTCAGTAAAGTATTCCGGTTCAGGTTAGTTGCATTTTGTATCTTTTATTTGTATGCTAGCTGCTATCCTGATTTAGTGGTTTGATTAATTTCGACTTACAGCATTATTTCCCTCCAATTGTTTTTCTTCCTGCCCTCTTGCCTTCTGGGAAGGCTGTATCATTGGAAAGCAACTTTTCTGTATCATTTGGAGTCCAGCTAAGTAGCTTTGCTCCCGGGGTGAAAGGACACCGCTTCCTATATGGGAAATTTACCATAGAATTTTTAATACTTCGTTTTTGAGGGCTAGTTCTGCACAAACAGAGGATGCTTTTACAGATAGATCCTAGTTACGACGCAGGACGTACAGTTACAGATCAAAAATAACTGAACGCCCCCCGGTAACTATTGGAATTAGATAACCAACTCGCTTATTAGGACTGGTTGTTAGACTAGTAAAAGTTTTTCCCGTTGCTACCTTGGCACGTTCAGTTTATTTTGATATGTGACTATACGTATTTACTCGCCCTCCCTCGATAATCATTTTGTAATCAAAAAACTGAAAGGTAGCCTTGTATGAGGCACTCTCCACCATCGGACAGCCGTCAATTTTTATTTGCCCGGTATGCCGGTATTGAGGTGAGCTCATATACAGTACAATCGTACTCTCTCCTCGGGCTCACAAAGCACCACATACACTGCTATCAAATACTTTCCCTCCATATCGCCATTATAACTTTAAGCCTCCTAATTGACACATTGAGTCTTGCAATCAACTAAATCGATAGGAGTGAGGCCCCGAGGAAGGCGATATCTGTGACTGAAAGTATATATTTCAGGCTTTTGTCAAAGAAACTGCTAAAGAAATCTTCTCCGTATATATAGACAAGTGTTCTAAAATGGCCTGTAACAATAATATACCCGTTCTGTCGCCAAAACGAAATGTTACATAAGCACAAAAACTAAATTAATGGAGTATGACTGCGTTTTAAGACTAGTGAAGGCAAACTCTTTTCTGCTATCCTTACAGGAGCGTCTCAAGCTAAATACAATGTCATGGAAACTTTGGCTCAAGGGATTTAGTTCAGTATCATTTCCATTAGCAGCACTACTAGTCAGGGCGTGCTACAGAATCATGATAAGGGCCCTCCACTACTTCTAAGATAATTTAATCTGGCACTTGTAGGGGTGATGCCTGAGTGCCGACTCACGGAATTCCTCTACCAGGGTAGATAGGGCATGCATTACTCCTAAACCGGCAGAAAGCCTTTCCATGTGTTAGGGGTTCCCGGTAGCTATGCTTCCCAGGCAGTCATTGCATCGGGACGGTTTCATTGGGTCAGTGTGACTCAGAGGGTGAGAAATTCGGGTATCGTATAATGCAAGGGAGGTTTTACGATCGGGTGGGCATTATTCTCTCGGAAGTTTTCCGGAAAAAAGGCGAGGGTTCTCATGCTTAACGCACGTCGCTGACTTTTCCGGGTTGGTGGGTTTAAATTGTCAGTATTTCCCACCCATAACTCAAGGCAACCTTCGAGTTCAAGTTCACAACACAACGGAATCCCCCTTGTGCCATTGGATTGATAAAAAGAGTTGTCTGTTGAGGACTTACCGTAAAATCTCGTGAAATCCACCATCTCCGGCAGCCGCTAATCTCTGGGGTTTGAGTCAAAAGTTCTCAAGAAGGATTAGTGCTTTCCTGACACGGTATAGCCTGAGTCATTTGGCTGTGTTAGATCTCGTTAATCCGACAAGCTAAACCTATCTTGGGCTGATGTCGCCATTTGCTGGGGTATACGTGACAGACCGGAGATGGTGGATTTCACGAGATTTTACGGTATTCGAATTTAGACCAGCCATTTATGCACACAGCGAGGGGGAGCTCCCCAGAATTCCCAATCCACAGGTTCCCCCGGATGCCTCCATTTACAAAATGCCAGACAAAAGGTGGAAAAAAAGCAGAACTACCAACAGGAATAAGAGCCCTGCGATAGTTAGGGGAAATGCGAGCGCTGTAATACCCTGTTGTGCTAGCTAGGACTCTAATATAATAGGGAGGGAGTAAAGAGTGGAACAAAACATTTGGGTGTATGAAGAAACTAGAATCAACAACCTGCCTCATCCCAAAGAGAGAAGTGAAGTGACTGCCAAATTGTAGGGGCGCTCTCCTCATAAACTAAGACCCATCCGGGGCCATACTGGTATCTCTGTCTTAGCTTGAGAGAGTCTCAGCCCTATCGTAAGACCTCCCGGGCACTGGCTCACCAAGCCACCTACCCACCTATAATGCAACCCATACAAACATGCCCCCCTAAATCTTAAGAAACCAAAATTTCCTTCAAATTTCCGAAGTCTTTAGTGTCGGGTTGTTTGTGGCATACCGCTGGGCACTTATATCCAGCCTATTGGTAGCCATCTTTGTACCTATTTTAGCTAATACTTTGTGCTTAGAGAAAAGCTATTCTACCCCCGAGCGCAATGACACCGCGCAGATGAAGTACCTGATATCCCGGGACACCCTTCCTTGATGACTAGTGTTACGGTCATGCCAGATAATTAGGGAGGCAGGGTCTGGGAGGCAGGTGGAGGATCTCGGCCGGCCTGCATCGAAGGTCGTTATTTGACATAGAATGGCCGTTAGTAGCATAAGAGTGGAATTCGTAACGAGGCTATCGCATATTTGGGAATCTATCGGGACCTGCTTTGAGATACCTCGTCTATTTGAGCTTTGGTCAAATACTCCCGAAGGAAGGAAGGGCCTTGGATATGATCCGGGGGGGCCCTGAAGAAATCCATAGAAAGAGCTGAAGGGTGAAGTGGTGAGGGTAGAATCACTCTGGGTAGAGTGCAACTGAGGGAAAGATAGTGAAAAACCAAACGATCAATAAAAATGATAACTGAGGGTAGGCCATGATATATATATATCTCCCTCTACAAGGGACATCTCCTGAAACCAAGCCACGAACTATAACGGGTGAACGGAGAGCTTCCGGAAATGACAGAAACTCGATCAAACTCTCAGGGGGGGCAGCAAACCCACCATCCCTGACACCTTTCATCCTGGATATGCGATCGCATTCTCGAGCGGATCGGTTCCCTGCCACGGGTGGTAAGTTATGGGGTGAGACAACAGACTGGACTGGACACCGGTGCCGAGTGGCAGTTGGTGTGAAACGAAACAAGCACCGGCCTCTTATGTTACTTACCGACATACCTTATTTACTCGTGAAATTCGCTATCTCTGCCAGCCCACGATAGGTTTAGGTTGACGAGTTAGAGGAGTTGAGCAGACGGGTTAATGAGTCAAGCTAATCATGAAAGTTGATCATTTACCGCGATGGGAATGCACTAGCCATTTTTAAGGGCCTTTGTCTTTGAATCTGGAGACCGGAGGGGTGTCGGAGATAGAAAATTCCACGAGCAAATACGGTACTCGAGTAGGAATAGTCCGTCGCCGTGTCCCTAATCACAACACACCTCGCGCCAGAATTATAATACCCAATAACCGCATACCTAATAAGAGGTCCAACAACCTTGATCACCTCACCACTCTCATAACGTTTCATTTCTTGTGACCGGGAGTGATTGTGTAGCTGCGCTGGCCCCATAGGCTTTCTTAGTCAAGATCGCTGATGGGGCTGGTCCCGCGATTGTGTAGGAGTGATAGGAGAAGGATGTCGTGATGTCTATCCCCCACGGATGTTACTAGCTAAAGGTCACCTTAGGTAGTGAAAACTCTACATGTATAACCCTATACATCCCTTTATTCCCTAGAACTTTCACTCGTCCAGACTTGGGTGTTCTCTCATCATATGTGTGCTTCCTGTTCCCTGTGCTCCTCTCTGCTCCTGATACAACAATATACTACTGGGATTATTATACAACTAACAGTATCGTTTCCTGCCGTAATTTGCCAGAGCAGAGATTTCATCCCCTTCCAGACATTAGTTCCTCTTTCTTCTAATGTTGAAAACCTTCTGCGCACTCCATATCAAATGTACTAGACTCTCTGATCCCCCCTCCTTTCTCTCTCTTCTTCTTCTCTCTCTTTCTCCACCCCTAGATACGAATATATGCCCCCGTTCACACGTCCGTCACAAAACTAAGCCTCGAGTCATTTGTTTCTAAAGAAAATGTCTCACGAGTGATACTTCGTGACCCTACTGAAGAGTATTTATTAGGCCCACTGATATTTCCTGCCGCGCTACGCTAAAGTATATACACGATGGATTATTATTATAACCCTTGAGAGATTTCCCAGTATTCCTACGTCCTTTGAATAGTGGTGGTTGCTGTTAACGCCCTGATTCTGATGTATGATACCTGTACCAGTAATTTAAGACTGGAGAAACCACTAACTTGAGCAAGCTCAGCTTGTATGACTAATCCGCTTGAATAACTTGCAGCTCGTATCATACTATAAGTGAAGCTATATTCGGCTCACGCTTTCAGAGCGTCATGTACAGCCGGTCCCATCCGGAAAGGATTTTCGCTGTTTGTCGGCTCTGCCGGGCTGCAAGGTTTTCCTTTCTCAATGTTCTATTAGTAGTTTTTTCTGGCACTTCCTTGTACTTCTCTCTCCCCTCTCTGAACTGCCTTCTCATAACCCCTTCAACTCTTGTGTGATCTCTCGCCCTTTGTCGCCAGACCAAATCCCAGCCAACCCCTGTCCAAGCATAATGATATTGACTTATCCCGGTCAAAGAGGGTTTTAATCCCTGTCGGGGTTCATCATAGTGTCTATGCCTCTCGGCTCTCGAGGCGGCTAGCGCCCGCATTTGCTCCATTTACCTGCTAGGGTCCTTGAAGCTTGAGCTAGGCTTGGGTGGAATTTTCAATGTCGTCGAGAAAGCCAGACTCGTTGAAGGTTAGGATTGTGCGATTCGGGCTACTGGCTCGAGCTAACCTTACGAATAGGCTTAGTTCGTGGCGAAAACTGGTTCCCTTTGCTCGGTGGTGCTGTTGTGGGGTCGAATAAAATTAAATACATCTAGCTATTCCATACCACCTACTAATGGCCGTCTCTTGATTCGCTCCATCTGCTGGGGGGGCGCCTCCACAAGTGCCTCCAATCGCCCCCACACTGGTAGTGACGTCTTAGTGGCCTCTCGGGAAGGGAGGTAGAGAATTCTTTTTACTCTATCATTACCGCCATTGTGTTGCCTGTAAATGATAGCCTTAAAAGGTTTACCCCGTGCTTCTGGATCGCACCTGTGATGAGCGGATATTGTTATATTAAGGGAACTACTGACTTAGGGTGTGTCCTATGAGTTGTCAAGTTTCCCCAAGCCAGCTTTTTCATGCGGTTCAGCAACTGAAATTCTGGAGACAAGTCCCCCAACACGGCCACCAGGGTTCAATAGTTTGCTGTAGGATATCGGTGGATAAAGGGTGTCTTCCGGGAGGCACATGATATCGGAACCAGCATCGACGTGCGAGTGACTCGGGGTGATTATCCAAGCTGGAGCTATAGATGAAGAGAGGGAAGAGCTGCTCGATGGTGAATCTTATAGGCGTTGATAAATCCCCAAGAATGTATCCTGCACCATCTCGGGCAGAGGAGAAAAAAACATGTCCAGAGCCGTCCATAAATATCTGGATTTACAAAAAACTGCTGCACTCAGTGCTGGGGAGTAATAGTCTATCTTACTGCACCGCCACAGATAAACTATTTTTTTTTCCCGCCTCCTTGTAAACAAATATCTTTCTACTTGTACTATAGTACGTAGCAGAGCATATCAATCAAACAACCTTGTCCGACTAGACAGTCACTTCCGAGGCAAAGCCCTCCGACCCCCTCCTTTTTCGCTCAAAGGGACAAACACCCTCAATGTTATAACCGGGAGGGAGGAGCAGATGGTACGGGGAGAAGGTATCATGTTAATCACGATCAAGAATTACTAGTGTTGCACAACTAACTTGCCTCAAAACCCAAATACCCATCGCTCAATAAGATCTAGGGGGAAGATACATTCTTGATTCCCGCCTCAAAGTAGAGGAGATGCAATTCCCCAGAAGTCAACCCACACAAGAGGAAATAAGTACCCCTAGTGCCATACCAGCCTGGCATAGCACCACTACCAAGACCGTAGTTATGCCCACTACCGTTATAAAATTCCTGTCCCCGATCCTTCGATCCGGGTAGATCGCTACTCGGTGGTATGGTACAACGCTAAAAAGGGAAGAAGAAAAACGCCTCATGAACGGTTGTTGCGCCGAGGTATGTGGTACCTGTATCGTATAAATGAAACCCTTCTCCATCATTTTCTACGGTACCGCGACAAGAGAGAAACTGGGTACTGAAATGCGAGCGCCCTCCCTTCCCAACACGCCTGTCACAAACCTCAATATGTTCTAGCAGATCTCGTGAATTTTAAGTTAGAAATTTTATAAGTCGTTTATTCTATTAATACCCACTTCTCCCTTCTAGGCAGTATCATACCATCAATTCATGCCCTACCTTTACACAGTGGCAGAACAGGAGATGTCTATGCGGTATCCAACCCAAGATAGCACAGGGTTCAAATGCTTGCTCCCATCTTCTTCCAAATCGGGAGAATGCAGGTCAGCACGGCGTGTAACTTAACTTCGCTGACCCGTTAACTCATCGCCCCATCGTATCTTGCAGCACATTTTGCAATACAATTAGCACCGTTCCCCTTCTGCCCTTTCTTATTCCTTGACAGCAACCTACCGTGCAGCACATTGCGCGGTTTACGAGTGCAGTACCCCGGGCATCCAACTGCCGGTATACTTCCCGGGGAAGAAATTATCCTACAAGTAAGTTACCCCCTCCCCCCCCCCTTACAGGCACTTGGAGCACGGAATCTCCTGAGAGGATTCTATTCCTTTTATTCCGTGCAGCGTGCATACTACGCACCCGGAGCAGCACGCCATCCCTATTTCTTGAGTACCGTGTTTCTTATAATACCCGAGAGGGGGGGGCGAGTTATTAAAATACCGTGGTGGAGAGTGGTAATGCACGGTACCGGTAAGGATTAATTAATCTGACGGTACAATAAATGTCATCTAGAAGCTAGGAAGAAATACAATGTCACAGAAGTCGAAACCCTTGACCATTCGCTTTCAACTCACACCCCAATTGATCAGGTGAGAAGTATAAAAGGTTGAGAGGGAATTTCCATTACCGCAACAAAAAGCTAGTACAAAATTAGCCTATTTCCCATTCCAATTCACGCCTTCTATTTATTTGTTGCTCTTACCACGTTTCCGGATTCTGCACTTGGCAGCTACTCCAGTTACGTACAGTACATACTACCGTTTCCAAAACACCCCTAACCTAATCTCTCCAATTTTTGATGGGGCCCAATCGTTCGTTCAGCAGAGAATCCGGACGATCACTTTTCCCAATTTTCAATCACCTCTCCCGAGCAATGATAAATGATTTGGAATATCCCTTCTAACTTACCGGTACACCCCCTCCAACCAATAAATATAAAAAAGACCGCACGCAGGTTGAGGTAAAAGGAGAGGAAAAAGAAAAAAAAGCTATAACACCTCTAAGAAGTTTACATATGCCACCGTATCTTTCTGGGACCAGGATAAGACACCTGCAACTTTAAAAGTAAAAAACAAAAAAACAACGGGCAAAGAAAACAAATCTAGCTCAAAGTCCGCTGCAAGTTCCAAACTGACGGCATAACACCACAATGTTATTATTATTATCGTTACATGACCTGTCTCCGCGAATGAGGTTTCCCGGTTTCGGCTAGGTGCGTGCTGAGATATGCCGACTCTCGAGTGATCCCACGTGAAGCCTCGCTTTTTTTGTTCGTTGATGTGTCTCACGTGTTATAATGATCTACGGGGTGGGTGGCGGAAATAGAAGGTAGAGCGTTATCTGGGGGCGGGGGAGGAGGTTGGTGTAACGACGGAGGAGAGAAGCAGTTTTTGTCTCTCTCCCGGTCGGTTTTTGTTGCTGTATGGCTCTCCTCTTTTTTTGGTCTCATTTTTTTTAATACTTACTGGTATATCATCTTGTTTGCACGGGGGATGGCTTTTTTCTTTCTTTTCCTTTGTTCGAAAAGGTATATTTGATCTAGGCATACAGTAATTACATTTTTTATCCGTTCGTTAACCTACATCACTGCACATCTCCGACCAACCGTAGTACGGAGTGAGAGGGCAAACAACAATAAGAAATGCATCCCTTCCCACATCTTCCGGTACCGTATGTATGTTCTCTATGAGCCATACTCATTTGCCCATAGATTAAGCGGGGGGAAAAAAATAGGACAAGAAAGAGAAGAGAGAAGAGAAAAAACAAAAACATAAAAGTGGAGGTGTGTGGGGAGCAACAAGGATAAAAATTTATAATTTTCTAAACATCACCGTGCTTGCCCTCAATGTGGGCGAGCTCAGAGGCCTTTCCATCAGTCCCGTGTCCGTTGGCAATCATTTTGTCGTGGCCGTAAGAAATTGATGGAACGAAGTTCTTTGATTCCCATGCATTGCCGACAGTCTCGTAGAGTTGGTCAACATCCTCGAGAGAAAGCCCCTTGGTCTCATAGATGAAGAAGTAAACGAAAGCGATACAGAGGAAGCAGCATGAGCCCCAGACGAAGAAGATCTTAAGTTTGAGGTTGGGCTTTCCTGGACCCTCGGCGACGAGGTAAGGGGTTGCGAAACCGATAGCCCAGTTGAGAAGCCAGTTGGTTGCGGTGGAAATGGAGAGGCACTTGGCACGGACCTTAAGAGGGTAGATCTCACCAGTAACGACCCAGGTACAGGGGCCCCAGGAGCAGGCGAAGAAGAAGATGTAGAAGCAGACGAACGCGATGAGGACATTGTTTGCGATGTCGCTAAGAGTAGTAACACCCACAATTGCGACGATGAATTGGCAGACGCACATACCGACGGCACCAAAGAGGAGGAGATTGCGACGACCCATCTTCTCAACCATCCAAAGACCGGGGAAAGTGGAGATGACGTTGACCAAGTTAGTGATGAGACCGATGAGGAAGGCGTTCTGGATACCAGTGTTCTTGAAGAATTGAGTTCCGTAATAAAAGATGAAGTTGATACCAGTAAGTTGCTGGAGGGCTTGAAGTCCGCATCCGGTCAATAATCTCTTGATCATGTCGGGCTTGATGCAGTCTAAGTAAGTAGCCTCTCCGGTCTGCTCCATCTCGTAGTCATGGATAGCCTTGATATCGTTCAACTCCGCAACGAGGGAGTGGTGGTCCGGTGGGAGAGAGCGGAGACGGCTCATACTTTTTGCGGCAGCCTCCATGTTGCCCTTCTTGATATGGTAACGGGGGGTCTCCGGGAGGATGAACATACCACCAGCCAAGATGGCAGCCCAGATGAACTGAATGGCCAGTGGGATACGGTAGGAACTGGGATCATTCCGGGCGTGGGTTCCTTGGTTGGCGCAAGCTGCGAGGAGAAGACCAATGGTGATAGCCAATTGGTAACAACCGACGATAGATCCTCGAATCCACTTTGGCGCTGACTCAGATTGATAGAGAGGTACTTTGGGGGGAGATCATGTTAGCCGATGGCAAATGGGGGAAGTTTTCGGCGATGGGAAACATACCCAGTGCCGAAACTAGACCAACACCGAGACCAGCAACGACACGACCAGCGGCTAGTATTAAGCAAAAGTCAGCTTGTGCACTAAAGAAGGAGAGAGGACCCGAACGGGGGAGGCGCAAATTGGGGGGGTGGGGGGGAATAAAAACAGAAATGGAAATAGAAAGGCAAGTTATCACATACCCATTAGAGGAATGGTGGTAGAGGCAACCTGGAAGGCAACGCCGATGGAGAAAATGAAGCAAGAAACAATAAGGCCCATACGACGACCCAATTTGTCACCGAAGGGAGAGGCACCGAGAGCTCCAAAGAAGGTACCAGCAGATAAGATAGAGACAATTAACGAGGTTTGACTCGAGGTCAATTCTTTCACTCCCTTTGGCCCCACTTCTGTAGCGAACTCATTCTGGAAGTAGTCCATGGCAAGGATACCATTGATGGTACCGGTATCATATCTGATTTATTCTTAGCTCTCAAATACTAGTACGGAGAATGGCTCAACGGTCCCCCCCACCACATTCACCACCGAGAGAATTGGAAATTATGGAAGAGGGTGGAAGTAACATACCCAAAAAGGATACCACCAAAGGCGACGAAGACACCTATGAGAATAGCAGGCAAAGGTTTACCAGCCTCACCCTCTGGTTTCCTGATGATAAACCCCATTGTTGGCACTCGAGTTGAATTGACTTGAAGGTCGAAGTAGGAAAAATGAGACTGCCAGTGAATTCCCAGAAACTTGGAGAGATATTTGGGAAGGGGGGGATGGGAGGGGGTTAATATATGAGGGAAGGGACGGAAGAGAGGGGCACCCCGAATCACACGTCTCCACTTTCCTCCAGACATTCTTTTCCCCAATGGAGTTCTCCCAGTGGGGGAAAGAAGCTAGGCTGGGGCTAATGTTTCCAGGTTTCCCATCTCGTCGAGACCCCACTACTCCCTCTGTGAACCACTTGTGACCGTATCCTTACCCGTTCTTTCGCCCCTTGCGGGGAGCGCGTAATTTTTAATTGCAGTCGCACCCCGCTGTCCCGGATAATTTTTGGAGATTTATTCGGGCTACATAGTACTGTAATACACCTCACTGTCCTGGATTTTGCATGTTTCCGGACTGGATGGCAACGCAGTCGCACCTGGCCATAGTGAACCTGGCTATAGTGAACGGCAAGACTGTGATTGGCTCGTTAGGCTGCCTTCCGGCTATGCTATTGGCTAATCCCCTATAGTGAACAGCTTTTTCGCGTTCACTATAGCCAGAGGCAACTGTATAAAAATTTCTAACCCCTACTCACCTAGAGAATATATTTACTACCCCGGATATCTTCCTTCTGCTAGACTAATTTGGCTCATGTCGCAGCTGCTGGAAGGCATGAATGGCCAACCAAGTTAGAGCATAGGATAAATGTTCGACCTGAGCCTTCGTATCCTCCTCTTAATTACTCTCACTACTTGAGTAACAGTACAAGTAGAGTCCACCACCTGTAGTCGTTCCGGATTCCAGTTACTTCTGGTCGGTGAATGTTGCCGGCTCAAGGAGGGAGGTTGAACCCAGTGATGTACAGTATTTCGTTTTTTCCTCCTATAGGAAAGCTTCGCTTGTGGAATTCACGAAGTAAATAGTGTCTATGCGGTATTGAGCCGGAGTGTTTTTGTTCTGATTTTGCCTCTTTTCTCTAGCCTTTTCTCCTCTACTCTTCCCTTCATTTAAACCTTCCGTGGAATAATTTCTAGTCCTTGCTGCTCAGTTATCACTCAATTTTCAGTTTTTGAAACCCTTTTTCTCACCAACTATTTCACTCTCCCGGGTGTTTCGCTGTCCCAGATGGTCCGTCCCATATTTTGTCCATCCGGGACAGCGGGATGCGACTGTACTTGCACTTGCGTGAGACCTGTACCGTACTTTGCAATGCTAATTACCGGAGGCAGACCTAGCGCCGCACCCGTGATGCCGTGCCAAGTACCCATTCGTGCTCTAGAAGCTAGTATTCTCTCCCAGAGCCCTTTCCTCCCTCCCCCTCTTTCGAGCCATCACCAAGGACTTTTCCCCGACTTCATGTCGGTGGAGTACTGGGGGTCAACTCTGGTTCGGCTCTGATTCCTCACTGATTTGTAGGGGTTCAAAACCCATACCGACTTTAATTCGGGTTTTTTGACTTTTGGCGTTTCGGGCGAAGGGCCAAACCAAGCATTCGCCCCTGGCGCCTTCCTTCGATCTCGATTCTCCCGTTTCTTTGCAGACTTTGATATTATAGATAGACAAGCGCGCAGGCAGGGCAGGGCAGCAGGATACAGGATAGTGACAGCCCTAGACATGGCCTGCAAAATTACAAGGGGAGACAGACCCCTCAATACAATTCTCCGCGGGAAATTTATCTCATATGATTATTCTTACCCGACTTATCTTCACCATCATCAACCGGTCGGTCAGTCAGCCATGTAGGTGCCTGACCAGCATCTCCGTCAGTTCATCGGGGGGTATGGTATCTGGGGCCTATCGCAGTTTTGTGGGGGGGGTCTGGGGAAACCCCTCGGGGTAAATTGACAACCTCCACGTTTATACGAGGCTCAATGCTACGTTTGCAGGTACAGGACAGTACCCGAATGTATCATGCATTGGCTACTGGTATGTACACTACGATGTTGCGCACCACCCTGTACGATACGGGTGCCTGAGAAAAAAAGTTATTTGAGTAAATATTGTCCATTTATCCTGCTTATTGTCCCATTATCCTTCTTCCTGGCGAGGCTCGGCCTCTGCAAAACTGCTGGTACATAATAAACGCACCACGGTGCTCTCTATCGGTACTTGTACAGCACCACTACACTGTATGCTAGGCGTTAGAATCTGATATTATTGCGTGGCACATTGATCGGGCCGGCCCCTCCTACGACGGTTACGGCCTCACTTTTTTCCGTAGGCAAAGCAGGGCAAGACGGATGGCAATGGATGGGGGGGGGAAGAGATCTAAAAGCTTCTGCACACCTCCCAGGAAAAGCAATAAGTAAAGAAGCAAGGAAAAGAAATCCAAAAGCTTCCCCACTCTCCCGGGGGTCTCTGTCAACATGACATACCGGTGGCACAAACTCAACAGCTTGAGACAATGTCCTTCCCATAATTCCCCATCACGACACACGACCACTTCCCTCACGACATAGCCCTCCCCTACCGTACCGGGAAGTAGACACAAGCACGGTCTGGCGCGTCTGCAGAAAATATGCCGGTACCGGTATTATAAACCACACATCAGCAGCCACCGACGACAACTGTTGTTTTTGTTTTTGTTTTTTTCTCCTTTGCCTCCGCAAAAAGCAAGATGAAGGGAAAGGAAGAAAAACGGAAAAAAAATAGAGTTGCGTACTGTTCGCGCATACCACCATCATAAAGATCGATGGATGTCCGCAGAGATGCCCGACCAACGCTAGCCAAGAAAGTAAGAAAGTCCGACCAAGGCCACACTATATTCACATCCCAGCTACTACAAACGAGATCAAAGGAAAGCACTGCAGCCGCAAAGGAAGGAAGGGAGGGAAAAAAGACGCAAGATGGTTCTTGGATCAAGCGAAATGAGGGGCATGAAGTAGACTAATAGGCACAGAGGGACAAAACGACAACCACATCAATCCCCAGTTACCGATATGGCTGGTTAGATACGGCGCAGTTTTAGTCTAATATGGTAATATGTAACACCAGGTCTCATAACTCCCCGCATCAACTCTACAACAACCACTCCAGAGATCCCGGGCGACGGGGGAAGTGGGTGAGCGAGTAATCATCAATCCCGAGCAGCTAACAGTCAAGCAATATCTATCAAGGATCTAACACAACGCGGTTATCATACCGCCGCTACTCTCTAGGCTCTCGGCGCCGCCCGGAAGCGTTCCTACACCAAAGCTACTGTACTTGTCAAAAGACCTTACTCGAGCACTTCTACTCGTACAGTGTCATACAACGACATCCCACACTCTCATCGCGCCGGAAAATTATCTTCCCCAGTCAAACTACGCCTTCGCCTGCCACGGTATCCCCACCGGCCACTAAACAAAAAAAAACTCAAACGATAATGGAGAACGAAACAGATATGAAAAAAAAAGGGGTAAAACTTCAACTTAGTCTACCCCTAATTACGGTCTCTGCTTGTTGTGGTAGCGCAAGAGAGATAAATATCGTGGGATTCAACAGCCGCCACCAGCAATCTCACCACTAGTAGTTTTAGCGCGGGTCACATTTATGACGAGATTTGGTTACCCGTGAGCTCTAATTATTCTAGCAAAGGGTAAGAAGAAAAAGAAAAAGAAAAAAGAACGCCCATGGCAGGGATTTAACTAACCGTCCGACCAATGGATGAATTGTGCGGAGAAAGTTTTTTCCCTACCGGGGTGTTTGTGATGATAAGTTATGCATGATATCCTAGACTAGGGTTCCTGACTCCAAATATTACTGTAATTGTGCCGGCTCTCCCCGCTGATTGCGAAGCTGAGACCCGTCGTGTAAGTTAAGGGCGTATAGTACTCGAGTACAGTCTCACCCTTCTTGGAGTAGTTTATAACCATTTACGACTTATAATGTTCTATCATTGAATCCTCTCTTTTGGCTCCAAATTTCGTAGCTTTAAGAGTGCAACCTAACAAACAACAAAGAAGGTTTGCGGACCGGGGGGTGTAGGAAGGAAAAAGTGCCTTAGTACTCGAGTGTAACATGAGTCGTAGTTCACAGTTTTGTTTCATCCTCAGGTATAACGCCCCGAGCAGCGCGAGACTGGGAAAAATAAAAGGAGGGGATACTGCCTAAGCGGTGCCGGCACCTTGTTTTGCTATCGCGGCCGAGAGGTCAGGCACTTGAGGTTGGATACCTAGGTCGGCGATTCCCACACAATCTTGGTCACACGAGAATGTATGATGCAGTTGCAATTGACTGGGTTTGTTGGTTTCTAAGGATTAGAGAGCTGGTTGCGTACCCTATCGTGCTATGGGGACTCGGACCCGCGGTGAGTTATTATGAAAGGCAGGGAATGGGAGTGCCTTAACAAAGGAGCATTGAGCTATAGTAACTTCTTAAGTGGCATCTAATATTCCGCTATTTTATTTTATTTCCCTCTCCATCCCCTTTGCCTTCTCCACTCCCCACCCACTCCGACCTCCCACCCTCCATCACTTCCGGACTTCCAATCTTGGCTCTCACGGCGTCCAGATTTCCCCATGGCCTACTGTATCCAAATCTCACTTCGCTCCTAGGAAGATGGGAGTCCCTTCGATCAAGATCGCAATTGCAAACGAAACCTTCCAAGCCAATACGAGCAACTAAGAAGGATTGTTCGTCTAATCTAGGGATAGCCATCCTGTGTATTCGCATATCCCTTCTACCCCATGCTTCCTCTAGAACTCTAAAAATAACAAAAACAGAATCCGATTCTTTAATTCCAGTTCTCTCGCTTTTCCTTTCCATCGTTTCAGCTACCGGTATCATATCTCTGGCATATTCTGCGTGTTTCTTTCTTTCTAGCTATTGCCGGAGCCTAGTTGCTTGGGAGATTTTACACTGTGCTAAGGTAGTTTCCTTTTTCTCGGGGGTTTAGGACTAATCTAGCGAGGCTATGGCGACGGAGAACGGGGGAGTGCAAGCGATATCATTGGACCTCGCTGAAGTCAAGCTATGGCACTTTATGTGAAGGCTTAGGCATCATCCCCACTGTGCGTATTATAGCTCAAGCGCAGTACGGTAGCTTGCAGATTACATTCGTATTGCTGTCTGGGAAATATATGTGGCGCTCTAGGCTTGGCGGCTTGAGGCTGGGGCATCGCAAAACTGGAATAGTTGAGGATGAACCGAGGAGGTCTAGAATTCCCCCCTTTGGACTGAGGGGAGAAAACTCGGCGAAAAGTTCCTCTCACCCCCCAGTGAGACAAGTAAAGGGGAAAATAAAATAATAATAAAACGGACCTTACCAGGAGAGGCAACTCCAAGGTCCTATATAGATCCCCAATCATATTCCTAGTTCCACGGTACTGTAATATAATTAAGGTATAAGACAAAGTAGAGTCCTTCCGACGTGAAATATCGGATCTGCGCTTTCCTTACCCACGGACACCTCGCCGTGCTCTGACATGCCACGGTACTGGGGCAGAGTGCACTCCACCTATCCAGCTATATCCCACAACATATTGCAGTAGACAACCCCACACTCGGTCACCTGTAGGTAATTCCCAGGTCTCCCCCTCCTCCCCCAGCGCCCCACCTCACGGCCGGCGACTCAATTGTCGTAGTTTACTCGCATATCCTAATGAGTCCTCTTACCATGCCTATCATTCTTCCGTTCCATAATCCCGTATCACAATCCCCAGACCACGGAACCACGCTCCCAAACCCAAACCTGTTATAGACTAAACGACATCACATGAAAGGAGCGTTGGCACATGTCTCCCCCTCCCCCCCATCCTCGCGTATAGCTAGCTAGTCGGTATGTTTAAACTCCTAATAAGCCTTACGCCGGGATAGCTCTCCTTGTCTCCCAAACCTCTCATTCCTCTCCTCCATGCTCCCTCATCGCCGCTGCCGAACTGGGAGTATACCCCAACTTGAATGTTCTAGAAATGCACATCTATGTACCCACTGCATATACAGTACTGTCGGAGGAGCCGTTGGGAAAGCACTAGCGTGCTTGAATATGCTTACACTTGCGTGTGTTTTTGTCATGAGCAGTGATGTTTATTAAATAAAAGGGCGGCTCTGTGAACATTGACAAGCGGGGAAGAGGAAAAAACCGGAATTGTTCTGCGGATGGGACTTTGTTCGGACAGACTTTTTACCTTGGTCTTATTTTGATTCCCGGTCCATTGCGACCCCCATAAACCTTCCTGCCAAACACCCACCAAAGATCGCCTGCCCCCGGAGGGGATCCGTCAGTACTGTATCCTACACACCTGAATCAAACACTAGGGGAAAAAAATAGACGAACGAATAAAGGGAAATATGAATACCCTATCTAGTAACCATCCACGGCTAGGAAGATATGGGTAATGTAAGTGCGCGAACCACTGCAGCCAAGTATCAAGCTACGGAACATGAGGAATGCTACCCGCACATCTATTATAAAATCACAAGCAAATGTTAGGAAAGGTCCTACCTGACAGATGTTGCTGCGGAGAAATGATGAGAAAGAGGGGGGGGGGAATTGTTATATATTTTACCCATTCCTCTATTTATTTTTCCTTCTCCTCCCCCCCCCCTCCCCCCAACTCTCCCCAGAAAATTTGCACGCCACGTTCTTTCTGCGTTTATGCAGCCTACGATTCGATGGTGGAAGGTACTCACGGGATATCACTCGAAAGCTTCTGCAGCATTAGCTTTGACGGTTGTTGGGGGGATGGTTGCCCTGGTACCGCACTCATACTGCACGATGCTATGGTATGATGTGCAAGGCGAGTCCCCCTAAATACGCTACAAGTACAAGTATTCTTCACTTCCGTTTCCGCCGCACCATACCTTCATTCACAGGATATAGCAATCGACACATCTCTTTGTCCGCGACCCCTCTCCGTCACCATCGCCGCTCAAATCCCCATTCCCACCAACAGTGCAGTCTCCCAAAGGGTCGCAAGATTCTCGAGTTGTGAGAGTGGCGGCGCTCTTGGCCACTTGGCATGGATTTTCCCATGGTCGATCCTGCCTTTAAATTTTCTTTGATTCTTCTCTTGTTTGCTCTTGGTATTGGAGTTTCTCTTTTGGGCTAAGCCTTGACTTAAGCAAGCGTGTACGATACCCGTTTTTATGCTACGACTCGAGAATCTCGCGACCCTTTGGGAGACTGTAACTCCATTCAACCGCCAAGCCAAAACGCCTTCTGCGGGAGTACCTAGGCTGAACTAACCACGATAAGTTAAATAATCAACCCAACAAAACCCGACGACGACGACATCATACACAATACGGTAACTCTCACGACAGCCAGTGACAAAATCACCATGACGTCTCTTAATCCTCGTCTCGGCTTTCCCCTCAATCACTCGCTCACTCGCTCACTTGCTCACGCGACCCGCCAGAAGTCAGTTGTCGTGAGGATTGCCGGACCTATACTAGTACTCGAACAGAGCACAGTCCCATCCCTTCGTTTTGTATCACGGTAGCGGAAACCACACCCGTGACCAAACCATTCGCTTAAAAAAGATTACCGTGCACATGTAATAACGACACCGATTCAAGTAAAGCCTCAGCAAACTCCCCCCAAGGTCAGAACTTTACTTGGCGGGTCACCAATGAATGAGAAGACCTCGGCTCTACAGTACCCCCCCAATTATTACCTCCCTCTTTCGAGCTAAAATTTTTCATGAGATCCGGAATAATAATAGATGAGCGATCGCACTACATCCACTGAACTTGGATTAGTATCATAACAACGGTACTCACGATTCGCGATTCGAAAAGCGTAAAAATGGCAATCAAGTCGCTTCGTCAACGGCACCATGCTTTTCCTCCCCGAAATGTCGAGCGTCGAACGCCACGAGGGGATTGTGATCCGGCGAATCGAGTTATGATACGGGCAGCGGTGTACCGCCGGTATGATGGGATGGGATGGTTGAAAGGGGCAGGGGGCAAGTGCCTCGTGCGTTATGATACTGTGCCTTAACGTTGCCGTACCGGCTACCTTGCCAGGATGGGTTAGGGCTTGTGGTGGGTGTCCTGCTGGGACCGCTGGTTGGCTCGGCGGGGAGCTGAGCAGAGTTGTGAATGCAGGTCGCTGTGAATGTATGGTATTCCTTGCTGGCTGGCTGGCTTGCTATGCCCGTTTTCCGTTTGCTTCTAGTCGGCCGATAAACCGCGGATAGCAGCGACGGGGTGGGCAAGAGTGGTGGGGAAAGTGGTGGCACCTGACGTTATACTGATGAGAAATTTCTCGATCTCCTCGTGCAGTAGCGGCTTGTAGTAATGCGGGAGTAAGCGAGCGAGAGGGTACTCGAGCAGACTACAGCTGGAAAGGCAGGTTCCTGGAGAGCGAAAGTTTGGGCATGCATGGTTGGTATGTTATGCGCGAGTACTCGTAGCTTAAGCCCCATGCATCCACGATTATGATACCACCCACCGCCAGAGGATAGCGTTTCCGGAGAACCCGCAGATCCTGTGCTCTCTGACACGGAGTTTTGACTTCCTAGATTATCTTGGGCATATATCGGGCCATGTTTTGACCTAGTTTGGTAGAGGTCTCGGTGTTTTTTGTTGGCTTTCTTAATACCGTGGCCATTAGTTTTCGAGATCTGAATAGCCTCTTTATGAACTAGCTTTACTTAAGTTAGAGATGATATTTTTTTTCTTTTTATTTGGTTAGTAAATGACTGCATTTACCTAAGAAGGGAGGTACTATCCTTCAACTTCCCTTTGGTTTGTAATACAGAAAAGCTATCAAGGGTGAACTGAGAAACTGCTACGACAGAAGTGCATCATACAATGCCAAATCGAGGAGGAAATTGATTGCGATTTGCTTGTAGGAGGAGCTCAGCAACAGCAGCCCCCCCACTAATCGGTCATTCCACCTCACTCAACATTACAGCAAAACACAACAAACCTACGATCACTCCAGCTTACCAGTTTCCCCCTTCCACCACGCTCTGTGCCTTACATAGACGGAGAACAAAAAAGAGCTATTATACAATTTTATTGGCTGGGTTTTGTTAAAGCGGTCGTAACTTAAATTATTAAGATCCTTATCTCATGATAAGGCAATAATCGTAACCTTTCTCGGTATATGCGAGTGCTCTGCGGCTCAACTTTGTACCGCACAGTCCTATTAAGAGTGGCTCTTACTGTAAGTAAGATGGTCCTAACAGGCCTTCCTTCTTCCGCTTTCGAACGGTGCCAAAATACTCGAGTCCAGTATCATACAGCCTAAGCTAACACCAAGAGCGAATTTTTCAACCCCAACCAAGCTTTGTAGGTTACTAAACAAGTAAGAGCAGGGCTCTCAGCTTAATATTCCATCGCAACCCTTGTCGCAACACACCTAACCCGCCACACAATAAGCACTGTTCATATTTACGACCGTGTCCACAAAACCCTCCCCACCGTAGTGAACATGTGCCCTCCACATCCACCTTCCACCCGCTCCAGTATGATAATAATATGCAATTCTATCCGACATTTACACCCGAGCCCGACACCCGGTGAGTTCCCTGTTTTGTACTGGCAGGTTATCGCTCACTGCACCTGCCCTATATTGACAGCGCGGACTGTCGGTGTCGCAACCTCCTTGTTGTCCCCCCCCTGCAGCTTCGGGATTCACGGTTGTCGTGTGGGCTGGGTAGGAATACCGTATGGGAAGGAGAAGCGGGGGAAGAGGAGGAGTAGATCACTCCCGTTACACTCGTACGACATGGTATTGGGGGAATTGATTCACCCCCCTCACGGGGATCCACGGAGGACTGTATAAATTCGAATAGTAGGACCAAGTGCTTATGTCGTTGGAGTTGCCTCCTCTAGTAAGGCTTGGTACTCCCCCGTTTTTTTTTTACGGTATGTGGGGGATGAGCGGCTCGCCGTTTTACTACGGTTTTCGCACCTTTTCCAGAGTTCGACTGCATTGCGCGTGGTTCGATTACCTGTAGTCTATTCAAGTGTCTATGGGTGAGCGGATTTATGGTAGCTGGGCTTTCCCCCTAAAAAAAAACCTCGAATTGGAGGAAGGATTTTTTTTTAATTTTGTCAGGATCCTGGACTTCCGGACTGTAGGATAGGATCTACTGATGTCGCTGGATTGCATCAAAAGAAGCGCGGCCCCAATCTTGCCACATGAGCACCGGTACCGTTACAGTACTCGAGTGCTCGTACAGGACCAGGGAATGTTTCTAGAGATCGGGATTTTAGCTAGGCCTCCTACCAGTAGGTCTTTCATTCGCTCATCATTCCTACAAATATCGCCGCAGGGGTAATCACTTTAACTTGATGGCAACCAACCATCCTCTCTATGGCGTATCCAGCCGTCATGGCCAAATCTTTGCCCCATCGTGAAAGCCTCTGCTGTTGTTCTTTGATCCTATTTGGACTGGGTTCGGCTCATCGGTGCTACTCCCCGCTCACGCCGAGACCTGGGGTACATGATAGAGAGGGCTTGTTTTCGGGGCTGCTCGGCGTGGCGAACTCTGTCGCGAGCGCTGAGGTCAAGCGATTGGCTCGTAACGAGGTCTGGGCAGTGGGCGTTCATGAGGATGATGCAAGCTAACATCTCGTGTCACTCGATCGGAGACTCGGAGCGCACGAGGAGGTGGCGCACGGTTCTTGTCGACGACCATTGCGTTGGGAGTCTCTTTGCTTTTTTTCTTCTTCTCCCCCTCCTTCCTTTTTTTTTCGGCAGGGCGTTACTTTTGGGGAGTGGGGATTTTATCGTGGCTTTTTTCATCTTTTTTTCTTTTTCCTTCTAGTGCTGGTACTCGAGTAGAGCAATCTACTAGTACGAGTACTACAGTATTGATTAGTGAAGTTAACGGTGCAGCATTCAGCCCAGGGACTAGTGTTGAAAAACGTTTAAATTATGCAAGTTTTTGGCGTTGAAGGACTCCGGTGTGTGCAACTCCTCTTTTGTATACACATCTAGCAGATCCCCTCGGAGCCTAGTAATAGGATATTTCATGACTACGAGCTAGAGACGACCCGGGGGCTGAATTCTCTAATGCCTTGGTTTTCGGTACCTGGTACAATACTGTACCTGGGGGTGCTACGGTGAATAGTATTATACTGCCCAAGGATCACGATAGTAGGCAGAGTTGTGACCGAGCAGGTGCCCGGTTAATCAGCCATATCATTTCTCATGCATAGTGCCCAATTTCCCAAGCCATAGCCCCACTAATACAAGTACAAGTGGACAAGCCTTCTTTTGTTACCCCTTCCCGTATCTGCAGAGTACAGTGGGGCGCGTGCCTTAGGTGGCCTACAGCTGTATTACTGGCAATTGCGTTGACATATTTCGTGATGAGGTCAGTAGGTCTCTATTCCATATTTATGGGTCCCTAGTACCATAGAAACCAAAATGGAAAAACCTCTCGACACCTTACCGGAGCAGTCTCCCATTGTACGGTAGGCAGTACACGGCTAGCAGCTGTTTATAGACAAAACAACCTGGTAATCGCATCACTTAGCTTGTATTGGGATGCAATGCGGGAACACATCGCGATAAGAAATTACTCTATCGTCATCAACAATTGCTTTCCCCAAAATGCTGGCTTGTGAAAATAAAGGTGTCATATGACAGCTTTGCGCAGCAGCGTAGTGTTAATAATTAGTTACCATGTTGGATGTTCAGGCTGGCATGCTTTTCCCGGAGAGGAAGCTGGTGGCTGTGGCCACCGGTGGAGGGGTGTATGTATGTTGAGCAGTTTAAGGTCGACAATGAACCATGACTGAGGAATGAAATTGATATCAGTAATCGGCTTGACGATGATTGCGACCACCCTGGGATATGACAGTGCGACAAAAGTTTATATAGTCAGCGGCCGTAGGGAGGTTTTGTGAAAATCAGCGAAAGCGCATTCTGTATGTATTATATGTCTCTATTATCAGCTCTGACATCGGGGCATGGGTTTTTAGAAACCCAGCAATATAATGCCCTCGTAGGGGAAGTCACTTCTCAAGAACCGCCATAGGCAATTGTTAAGAATATCGAGAATGAAGTCGGATAGGTCAACTTACTCTTTAACAACGCCGATATCTGTGGCAGAAGACACAACATGCTCTCTAACCCCGTTGGAATGCCTCCCAGGCGCAGCGGGGAAGTTTAAGAGTGCAGAGGATGTGTAGAAGTTCCTATGGGAGGGTACCTTCAGGGGTAGGTGTGCTTGCTGCACCCGAGCGGATTCCCCCCCTCTACTAGAGTACTAGTGTAAGGGGGGACAATAGTTAATGCCACTGGCTCCTGGCTCACAAGCACCGTGTTCTTAGGATTGCTGGACCAATGGAATAAGCATGGGATTGTAGGGTAGACTAGTCAGGTACGGCGCCTCTGTCCCTTCACGCTCCGCTGGATTACTATATCAAATCCACAGAGAGAATATATCTTCTCACTTCCTGTATCCTAGATCATAACCATAACTTCAATAGCTAGTTTCCTAGGAAATCTAGGCTCTTGATCCCCTTATATCGCTAGTAAAGCCGCCATCGCACAAGTGGCTAAAATAAAGGCGGCTCATTTCCCGCAGTACGGGATTCGCTCTGTATTATCCCTCATATCTTCATTCGGTCTTTGGACCCTAGCTAACCCCTGCTGAAAGAACGCAACCGCCCCAGGGCGTACGCTCCCCCTCCTCATCCCCTGAACCATATCAGGCAGAAAACCTATTCCCATATGAACATTACCAACTTACAGTATTCCCCCCAGATATGGCAGCAAGATCAGGCCCAACTGGCACGAGCAACATGAGCAAGCTAGGAGATTTCCCGCCGGTACGGATCCCGCTTAAGAGGCCGGGGAATGATGTGGATATCGCGGGCATCGTATTGTATCTAGCCGTGAGCGCTAGAGCATACGTGAATGGAGGCACAGTGGCTGTTGACTGAGGCAGGACATCCGTTCCGCCAACAACATACTAGTCTAGTAGACTAACAGTCGTCGGTGGATGAGGGTGGTTTGGGTAGGCAGATATTGATAGCAGTAGCGCGCCACGGGTTATCCCCTTACTTGGGGATTAAGAATGAAGTTTTCTTCTTTTCCCTACTAGATTTTTCAATGGTGCTCGATAGTGCTCAAATAAGCGGATGTTATCAGCCTATGTCGAAGTCTGGATTGGCCCCCTCGAAGAAGAAAAAACGCAATCCGACGTTCCAGAATATCCGGGCCGAGCAGACAAGCCCGACCAAAATTACAAGGTGTAGTAGGCAGTCTTAACTACCGCCTATGAAAGTTATCTAAAGAGCCATTACTCTAGTATAACCATACTAATTAACTGTAAATCCTGATCTTCCATCAGATACCAATAAACAAGACACACTCCACCTTCGTGCGAGAGCAATCAATCTTGCACAGAAGCTACTAAGTCACTCTCCGAACCATTATGCACACCCAATCCAAATGCTTTATCATGAGGCTACCAGAACACTGAATACTGAATTCCAAGCAATCAAACATTGTCACCATCCAAGGCCTATGTAAGGGTCTTCCAAAACCTCATTCGCTATTCGCTGCGTAGACGGGTTTGAGAAGAGGACAGCGTGATCGAGATTTTAGGCAGATCCCCGTAATGTACCCGGTCGCACCACAAGGACCTGATACCGTTTGATAATGAAGTGGTATAACCCCCTCAGGCCCGGGGTCCTCTGCTACGCCCTCGGCCTTTCTCAGGTTCGTCGGTTCATCTTTCTGTCTGGGGATTCTGAGGACGTTTATCTAGAATGGGCAAATGAAGAAAGGGTGGCTCGGGAGTTGGGGGTTTGGCTGATGATTGGAGATTTTAATCATTAATGGTCACTCGGAATGTTCAATCAATAGAGGTCGCTTAGTAACCCGACACCTGTCTTGGCAGCTCCCCACCCCCTCACGGCTACCACTATTAAGAAAACACCAACTCCATTCCTAAAGTCCCACAATACTCCAAAAAACACATTAAGAG